>Ga0247611_10001747_pt1 | contig 38038 bp, 60 predicted proteins | sample 177DNAGHGhighgp2_FD_192422 | JGI IMG/M metagenome (GOLD analysis project Ga0247611, IMG submission 192422) | Sheep rumen microbial communities from Palmerston North, Manawatu-Wanganui, New Zealand - 1770 DNA GHGhigh gp2 | ecosystem: Host-associated > Mammals > Digestive system > Stomach > Rumen... | reverse complement strand
AATTTTTGTAGATGCAAGTTTAGACGAAAAGCGTGGGGTTGCAGGAATCGGTTTGTTTGTGAAACGAGGTGCAAGCAGTCGGGCAATTTCAAACTGGTATAAAACAGATGACGTGAACGAAGCCGAGTTGTGGGGTATCTATCAAGCCTCCATATTAGGACACGGAAAAGACTGCACAATATACACCGACTCTATGACTGCTCTTGCTTATGTGAATCGTGAAGTCAAAGACAAGCCTAGAACAGTTGAGCAGTATTTCAGACATAAGAAAATGGAGTGGCTTGCTTGTCAAATAAGAAAATTAAAGCCAAAGGTTGAGTGGGTGCGTGGGCATTGTAAATTTTACCAAGAACTGCCAATAGGAAATAATGTAGCTGATATGATGGCGAAACTTGGAAGGTCGAAGTATTATGCGCAAGAAAAAACCGCTCGATAATCGGAGCGGTTTGCAGGTAACTTTTTTGGAGCTTCTTATGAATAAGAAAACACTAATAATATCTGTCAGCCGTTTTAGGAGAACTCGGAGCAAAACCTTGTTGTTCGACTGACGAGTATAGTATAGCCTAAAAAAATAATATGTCAACAAAAATGTTTCACGTGAAACAATCCTGTATAATATTTTATATAAAACAGAATTATTTTGCATCTGTTTTTTAGACTAGGCTTTCTTAATCCTAACTCCCAGCACGAATAAGTGCCACGACTAATGCCTATCATTTTGGCAAGTTGCCTTTGTGATAGATGGTGTTTGATTCTAAATTTTTTCATTTTCTTTTCTCCTCTTTTTTAGATTACAAAAAAATAAAAATATGTCAATAAAAAATAAAATAACTATTGACTTTTATTTTTTTATAGGTTATTATAAGAGGTATGAAAGGAGAATAAAGATGTCAAAAATAATCAAATACATTGCCTTAACACATACACCATCTACGCACGTTATATGTGTTCCGGCAAAAGTTGTCCAAGATATGGACATCTCCACAGACACTATTGTCCAAGTGGAGTATGATACTGAAACAAAAGAAATGAAACTAACTAAAGTCAAGGAGTAAAATTATGGAAGAAAACACTTTTTTTGATGACTATACAAAATTATTAACGAGTATAGACACCATTGCTAAAACTAAAGAGGGATACGGCTATACATACTTGGAATTGACACCGTTATTAGATGTGGTGATGCCAAAAATCCAAGAAAATAACTTTATTCTTATTCAAACAGTAAAAAAGAGCGACGGTGCATATATTAGAGATACGCACGATAAAGACGGCAGTAAACACATAGAAACACCTGCTTTTGTGCTACATTCTGAACTTATCCACAAGGGCGGACAAAAGATTGAGTGCGATATGCCGTTATATGTCGATGACATTGACCCGCAAGCAATCGGAAGTGCAGAAACATATATGAGAAGATACTCAATATATTGCTTGTTAAACATTAAAGTCAAGGATAATGACGGACTAGATGCTTCTACAAGAGGAAAGCAAAACAAAAAAGAGCAAGAAGAAAAACTGCCTTTACCCGAAGATATTAACGAGATTGCGAACTTTTTGATGCAACAAGAAAACCCAAAAATATATTATCGTGATATAAAGGCTCGTGAGGATATACCTTACGATTTGAAGAAAAAACTTAACAAAATTATGTATCCAGAGGGGTAAAAGATGAAAGTAGTAAAAAAAGATTATCCGTTTACAGTAATCACAGAGGATAAAATTAGCAAGGCTGGCAAAATGTATAAACAAATATCCATTGGTTTTACGAGTGTGAAAGATAAAAACGCACAGAACGTAACTGACCGCTATCATACGACTTGGATAAACTTTATTGATAGCACAGACTTGTTGAAGTTATCCACAATTTGTGAACATACTTATCAACAGATGAAAAATGAAAATCAGTAATAAAAAAGAATTGAATCCAGTATTTAGAGCGTTGTATGACCAAGCAATGCTCTTACTGGATTATGGCAAAGAAGTTGTGTTAGAATTGTCGGAGTTTAAGCCTAAGCGCACTAACGCACAAAATGAGTATTATTGGCAATTTAATAAATGGGTAGCTGATTTTTTAAATAGTAGCGGTTTATCATACGGAGAATTTGAGTTACCTTATAATAAGGATATAATCCACGATATACAAAAGAAGATTTTTGGTATAGAAACAACTAAAAAGATGACAATAGGAGAGTTTTGCGACTATATAACAAAGATAACAGTATTTTGGCAGGAGAGGACAAAAGGTAAATTTCAAGTGCCGGAACTGCCTTTAATTTATTTACAGAAAAAAGGTTATGATTTGGAGTATAATTTAAGATGATAAAAAAACTAACACCTTTACCCAAATTAGTAAAAAAGTTAGATGATTTATTTCAGATGTGCATCAGATACAGAGATGACTTTACTTGTATAACCTGCGGGCGGAAATTTCCACGAGGAGAACGAAAAGAGTGCCACGCAGGGCATTTTATTTCAAGGGGTATATATGCAACTCGCTGGGATGAGGAAAATGTTAATTGTCAATGTGCGGGATGCAATTTAAGACAGTCTATTGGAGATGTAGAAGTTATCCACAAATACGAAGTTGCTCTTGAATGGAAGTATGGCAAAGGAACAGTCAACAGATTATTTGAGAAGAAACACGCACCATTTAAGCTAACCAGAGCATACTTAGAGGACAATATAGAACTTTATACACAGGCTCTAAAAAAATATGTGGATAACTAATTTATTTTAATTGTTTTTTAATAATTCGCATCTATATTGATAGTTGCGGACAGTGAAATTTTGTATATGGGTGTAGTTTTATCTATATCTGTTCGCAAAGAAAAACCAAGCTAGGTTCTGCACCCACTTTTTTTTGAAAGACGAACAGATGAAGTTACCAAGCAGTAAAATTTATTGGGCAGATTTTTTATCATATTCTGCAATATTATCTGACAAAGAAATTTGCCAAGTTTTGAAGGTTATTGCCAAATTATCAATGAGTTACGAAAACCCACAGGATAACCTGCAGGATAACCCACAGGATAATAAACTAATACTAATACATAAACAAATAAATAAATTTAATAAAATACAATATGATTTTTTTATGTGTTTAAAAAAAGCACAAGACGAGAGTGCTAAAAGCTATCTTGCAAGCATAACAAATGGTAAACTTGGTGGCAGACCAAAAAACCAAACAATAACCAAACCAAAACCAAACAATAACCAAAACGAAACCAAACCAAAACCTAATGATAATGATAATGATAATGTAAATGTAAAAGATTTAATAGGTAAAAAAGTTTTAAATTTTGGTAAGTATAAAATCAATAATGAATTTAATATTTTAGAAGTTCCGGATGTAGAGATATATGTCAAAGAAGTCGGAGAGGCAATAGTTTTGGAAGTTGAGGCTTGGTTGAAGAAAAAGATGCTAGGTAAGTTGGTTGATAAGACTTTTATCTGCCAGCAGATACATAACTTTTCATTAAGAAACGGATTATTAGAGGGGGAGCTATGAAAACACAATTTATAGTAATGATTATGGAGATATGCGATAAATACAAGATTGACTTCTTGGATATATTCTCAGTAAGGAGAGGTAAGGCAATATCACAAGCAAGAAAGGTTATTTGCTGGTTATTGAGAAAAGAAGGACTTAGCCTTAAAGAAATAGGACTTTTTCTCAAAAAAGACCATTCAAGCGTATTACACGCAATAACGGCAATATCTGATGAAGACAAAAGTTATGCACAGGTTTTGTATAGAAAACATCACAAAAAAGAATCTTTAGAAAACCTAAAAAAAGAACAAGAATTATTAGAAAAAAAGTTACCAGAAATAACACGGTTGCTTAATGAGGGGAAAAACTTAAAAGAAATAGCAAAGATTCAAAATGATACTTATGACAATATCGACAAGCTGTTTTCTCTGTATATTTGCGAGAAAAAGATGCCCAATTATTCGACTTATTCACAAAAAAGTGAATATTTTTATAAAATAATTAAAAAAAACTATTGACAACTATTTTTTAAAGGTATAATATAAGGGTATAAGTTAAAAGAAAGGAGCAAAACAATGAGAACATATCTTGGAACTTTAGAAACTTTTAAAACTCTTCCTCAACATATAAAGAATGAGGTTTTTAGAAAGCTTGGTGGGTATTCTGAAGCAACCATTGATTATGGGTGTGCAACCTATTGGTTTGAAAAAGAAACTCTTAAAAAACAATATGCAAAAGAAATTGAGAGAGAAGAAAAAAGATATGACAATGAGTGTGAAAACGCTAATTGGAATGATTTATGTGATTAAAACAAGAAAAAGAAAGGAGCAAAACAATGAATAACAATTACGAAAATTTTCTACACAAAGCCGCAGACAATGTATGGACTTGGTGGGAAGAAAACAAGTTTGAAGACGAAGGACTTGGAGAAATAAACAAAGCAAGCCAATTTTCAGATTGGGTAGATGGTGTTGATGATGAAGATTTAGCATCTATCGGCGGAGTTATCTTTGAAAGCGCAAGTCAATTAAGAGCAACAATTAACAAAGGTATTAACAAATACTTTGACGGGGTAAACAACGAATTATGGGAGAATTTATAATGATAAGAGCATTTTTGGTAACATTCTTTTTAGGTTTTTTAATGATATACATTGCGCATAATACATACCAAACAAGCCAGTCAATGGCAAGATGTGAGCAAATTGTAGCACAAATTCACCAACACGCAGAAAACCTGAATAGCTTATAGGAGATGAAAATGTTTAATGAAGATGATTTTTTTAATTTAAGTAAAGAAGAATATTGCCAAAAATATAATATTCTCTCCGAAGAATACGATATGTTACAAAAAGATTTTCAGGAGATGTGAAATGGAACAGCAAAATTGGGAACTTATGGGCAAAGTCTATAAAGAGCAAGTAGAATCTTTGAGAGCAGAACTTGCCAAGAAAGAAAAAGAAATCCAACACTTGCACGAACTTTTAGACCTTCAAGAAAAGGAGAAGACCAATGACAAACAATGCGCCTGATTATACCGATAACCTCGCCTTTCCACCGCAAGGCGATTGGAGCGATACACAACCTAAGAACAACACCGATAGAACACAATCAAGTTGTGATATGGTTGATAAAATAGAAAAGTTGAGCAAACAGTTGGAGATAGCGGTTAAGTGCTTAAAAAACTATAAATCAGGCACAACGGACAAATGGTTTGCAGAAGTCGCACTTGAACAAATAGAGGAGTTAGAGAAATGACAGCATCTATATTTATGATTTTGTTTACAGTATTTGTTTGTATTTTCAGCGCACATAGGTTGAGAAAACAAATAGAGAGAAGAATAGAGAGCGACTTCTTAAAAAACGCTCGGCAAGACGTTTCAATGTTTGAGGAATACTCCGAGGCAGAGAAACAAAAAACATCACAAAAACTTAAAAAACTTAAAGAATTGAAAGGAAGATACGATGATTAAAGAAGTAAGTATGGTTATAACAGGGATTATCCTTGTAATTGTAATTTTTTGCTCGTCAATGATTTTTGAAACCAACACTTTTGGCAACTATCAAGTTAAGCAAGCAGCAGGGACAGGTAATATCACAGTCCGTAATGATGCAGGTTTATACTTGCAAATGTTCGGAAGTATAACCACATATCCAGTATCAGAAGATATTGACTTTGAGGACAATAATCTCAAAGTAAGATTCAATGATGGTTCTATCGCAGGAGTAAAAGGAACAGTAAAATTTAAACTACCAACAAACCCTGAACAACAAAAAGAACTTCACAGAGATTATGCTAACTATCAAAATGTTGCTCGTGATTTGATAGTCCGCAATGTGGCAGAGGCTTTGGCAAATACTGCTACATATATGGTCGCAGAAGATTCCTATGCCGCAGGGCGTGCAGAGTTTTCTGATATGGCAATGCAACAACTTAAAGAGGGTATTTTTAAGACAAGCACAAAAACTGTTGAAGTCGTAGATACTGACGGCACAAAGTTCAAGAAAAAAGAAATCAGAGTAGTCTATGATGAAAACGGCAATCCTGTTATTCAAAAGAAATCGTTGCTTAAACACTACGGCATTGAAATTTTGCAATTTGTTGTAAATGACTTTGAATATGATGATAAAATCAATGAGTTAATTGCTCGTAAGAAAGATGCCGAACAAAATAAGGTTGTCGCTCAAGCTAACGCAGAGAAAGCTAAACAAGATGCTATCACAGCGGAAGAACAAGGAAAAGCAAGAATTGCAGAGGCAAAGGCAAACGCAGAAGTTCAAAAAGCAACCGAAGTTACCGAAGCCGAAAAACGTTCTGAGATTGCAAGAATTAAAGCAGAGCAAGAAAAAGAAGTTGCAAGACTTGCAAGCGAACAAGCCAAGTTCGAAGCTGAGAAAATAAAAGCTCAAGGTGAGGCAGAGGCTTATGCGGCAAAGAAAAAGGTTGAGGCAGGTCTTACACCGCTTGAAAAAGCCAATATTGAAAAAGAAACCAAAATAGGAATTGCAAAGGCTTTGGCAAGTGTAAAATTCCCAGACAGAATGGTTGTAGCGGGTGGCAATGGACAATCAGCAATCAATCCTTTTGATGCTGTTGGTTTACAATCTTTGTATGATTTATCTGATAAAATGGCGAAATAACACAGGGGAGATTTACTTCTCCCCTTTATATAGGATATTAAAGAAATGACACAACGTATATTTGATATTGAAAACGAAAAAGATATGCAGGATTTATGGGATATATTGCCTGATGAGGCATACAGTATAAAAAAATCTATGGGTTGCCAAATTTGGAGAAGAAAAGGAGAGGATGCTGGATATTATTTTGATTTTGTAAACATCAACTGGCACGATAAAACAGAAATCACACGACCGATACAGGAAGCCACAGAAGCGGATATTGGGAAGTTGTGCAAGTTTTGGGATTTTGATGATGGCGAAAGAAAATATGGTATTTTGAGAGATATTTCATCTACCGACAAATATCAAATGTATAGCAGAGATGGTTATTTTAACCATTGTCGCCGTTTAACCAAACAAGAGATTGAGGAGTTATGCTGATGAGTAAAGATACACCGGAAGTCGGAGATGTGTGGTTATGTGAAGGTGGATTCAAAGCCTATATTTGCAATATCGAAAATGGTTACATACATTGTTTTACCTTTTTTAGAGAAGGAGAGAATAATTGTTATGAAGCAGTATTAAACAAAAAACTATTTCTGAAATACCACACCTATCTCGGCAAGAGTAAAGCCAACATAGATGACTTATTTAAGACGGAGAATGAAGAATGAAAACAACAATATTAAGCCTTTTAATAGTAACAGCTTTTACCTGTCAGAGTATAAAGACATCAGCTTTTTCTGGCTTTGATGTTATAATAAGATGTGAAAATGACGAAGTTATATGTTATTTCGCGAAAAGGTGGAATGCTGGTGGAATGTCTTGTAAATTCAAAGACCAAAGTGCTAACGCCAGCAAAAAGGTAGGTGAAAAATGATTAGCATACAAGACATTATACCATTTATGAAAGACGGCTGGGTTGCTATGGATGAAGACGGAGAGTGGTATTGGATTGATAAAAAACCGGTAATGGATAAAGATTTATTAGAATGGATACCATATGGTGAAAGTTTTTGGTGTTGTATAAGTAAAGTTTTTGACATCGCTCCTGCTGATGATTGGACTAAATCTTTAATAAAGGTAGGTGGAAAATGACACTTGAAAAACTCATAGAACATTTGAAAAAAGGTAATTTACAAGCAAAAGTTTTGATTGAAACATCAACAGGTGAAGTAGAGCTTCTGGACAATATAGAGCACCATAAACACTATACAACGCTTTATTGTAGACACGATTTTTGTGATGTTGTTGGCGATTGTTATGAATTAGAGCAAAATGAGGAGCAAAAAGATGACTGATATTAAATACACAACTGAAGATATTGATAGAATTTTCGAAGAAAGAGTTGATTATACAACAAGAAAAGCGGAATTAAAACGAGGTCTTATTATGGAATGGGTTTTTAAATACCCTAACGGCAAAAGATGTGCCTTTATAGAAGCATCTTTTCCAGTAAATCCAACTAATTTTAGTGTATCCATAGGGGAACAAGTCTGCATCAGTAAAATCAAAAACAAGCTTTGGGAAATATGCGGACAATACTCAATCATAACAGGGGAAAAGTTATGACTAACTTAACCGATAAATGGAAAAAAGGCGAACTGCCTAGTGGGTGGTATTATGTAAGATTGATAAGGGGAGAATACCGAATAGACTTGTATATTAACGGCAAAAACGAATGGATTGATTGTCCCGATAATATAATTGACACCGTTGTTTGCGAAGTGCCGTCTTATGATGAATACCAAAAGCTTCTTTCCGACCAGTTGGCAAAGAACGAAGCCGTTGAGATTAACGCTGAACTTGAAGCGGAAAACACCAAACTCAAAACCGAAAACAAGTGGTATTCTGAACAGCTTAACGAGGCTGTGAAAGAAGTTGCAAAGCTCAAAGAAGATTATAACCGTATGGGGAAATTACTTCGAAAAATGGAAGAAAGTGATAATGCAAGGGAAAAGTTTCAAAACGAACAAATAGAAAAGCTCAAAGAACTGTTGAAAGAGTGCAGATTTTTGTTAGGCAAGACACCTTATGAAAATATGTCGCAGTATCTTACCTTTAATGATGTAATGAATAGAATAGACCAAGTATTAGGAGATAAGACAGATGATTGATAGAATAATAAAGACATTAGTGGTTATTTGTTATATGCCGTATATGTTATCTATTGTGCTAATAACGCCTATTTTAGCGTTTATCTATCCTGAAAAAATAGTGTTACAAAAAGGGCATCATTTAAAAGAAATTAAATATGGTGATGAAAATGATTGAGTATGACATCGTGCGTGATTATAACATTAATTTGTTTATAGAAAAAGTGAACGAAAAATTGCAACAAGGTTGGAAATTACAAGGTGGTGTTTGTAAAAGTTGGCATGAGCCTTTTTTACAAGCTATTTACAAAGAGGTGAAAGAATGATTAGACGTATATTATGTTGGTTAGGGTTTCACGAATATACATTTATGGAAACCCCGTTTGGTGAAAGACATTATTGTATTCACTGCGGATATTGGGAAGAAGAAAAAGAATGGAAAGAATATTGCAAGGAGAAGAATAGATGATTGAACGGATAGGAAAATGTTTACTAACACTTGTAGTAATCCCTTTTATTTTATGTTGTCTTTGTTTTGTTGTATTGGTTGTTTTGTTATTACCTATAATCGTATTAATAAGACCTGATATTGTTAAAATAAACTGGAGACAGAATAGATGATTGATTTAGAAAAAATGGCAAAAGAACACGAGAAGCTATTTCCAAAAGCAACACTTGAGAGCCAAGTATGGAAATTAGAGGAAGAAATAAAAGAGTTTTGGGACGCTCCGAAAATGAATAAAATAAATGAATTGGCTGATATCGTTATCGTGCTTGGTGGACTTTATAGATGGTGTCCGATTGTAGCGTTTGAGTTTTATGAAGGGTTGACTTGTATGGATTATAACTGGTCGCTTGTTGAAGAAGAAGTTGAAAGCAAGTGGCAGATTAACCTAAAAAGAAAATGGGAATGGAACGGCAAAACTTATCATCATATAGAGGAGAAAAACGATGAAAACACAAATAATTAAGATATTAGAGCATCTTAAAAGAAGAAAATCAATTACAAGTTGGGAAGCAATCCAACTATATAGAGCGACAAGGTTGAGTGCAATTATCTATACATTAAGGAAACGAGGCTATAATATCCAAAGCTACACAGAATATAACGAAACGACAGGCACGCACTTTGCTAGATATGTCCTTTTAGGTGCAAATAACGCATAACATATTGACTTTTATTTTATTTTGAGTTATTTTATAAGAGAGGTAAAAATGTTAGGAAATACAGTATATTTTTTGAATTTTAAGGATAAGACAGTAGGAGAAGGGGTAGTTATAGAATCTCATATCTCAACTGGTGGTTATGAATCTTATATTATTCAAACTGACAACGGCGATGTGCAAATGGAAAGTGTGCTTTGCTATAAGAGTAAGCAGAAAGCAGAGCAAGCACTTATTGCCAAGCAACCGCTATCCGATAGAATGAACAAGGTAGCCAAAGAAGCGACTTGTAAAATCGACAGGATGCGTATTAGATTATTAGGAAAACCGAAACTTAAATATTTAGCGAGGAAATAACTATGGAAATTAAAAACGAACTTAAAGCAATCGAGGATGTTAGAAATGCTATAAAAAGAGGTTATGGCTTTGAGCAGATGAAAGCTAAACTTGACTTGTCCGAAGATGAAATTGTTATGCTTGGCTCAAAACATCCCGACTTTCTGAACGAAATAAACAAACGCTATAAAAAGAACTTTTCAGCAAAACAAGAAAAACCTAGCAAAAACAAAGAACTAAATGGGGACAGCGTAGAGTCTATAAGAGAAACAGCCAAAAGGCTAGGTATTAAGAACTGGCACAATAAGTCTGAGGCTAAACTGCTTGAAGAAATAACATTGCTTAACGCAGAGTAGAGGGAAACTAGACGATGCCATCATCTGATACATATTTTCAAAAGGGTAGAGAAAAGACTGGTGGAAGGAAAGCAGGGACTCCTAACAAGAACACCAAAGAATATACCGAAGCTGTAATGGCTTGTGCCAATGACCCTAAGTATATTGAGAAGATGAAAAAAGAACGACCGGACATATTTGTCCGTATGATAGCATCTGTATTGCCAAAGAACGTGAATATTGGCGGACAAGAGGGCAATGCACTTGAAATCCGTATAAGAGGTTACAAGGGCGATGATAATTGATTTGCCTATGCTGAAATTAAGACCATATCAAAGTGCCATTTGGGATAAGCTGGCAGATGATGACATTAAACGAGCCTTTATTCTAATGCATAGACGAGCCGGCAAAGATATATTCTGTTTACAATGGCTATTTGCGAAGGCAATTATTGAAGTTGGCAACTATTGGTATTTACTGCCACAGCAAAACCAAGTAAGGCGAGCAATTTGGGAAGGTATTACATCAACTGGGGTGAAATACCTTTCTTTGATTCCCGAAGAACTGGTAGAGAAGAAATCAGAGCAAGAGATGAAACTTTACCTAAAAAATGGTAGTATAATATCTTTTTTAGGTGGCGATAGATACGATACTTTAGTTGGTGCGGGTATTAAAGGATGTGTTGTGTCGGAGTATGCTTTACAGCATCCTAACTTATATGACTTGGTAATTGAGCCTATGCTCCGAGAGTCAAAAGGATGGTGCTTATTTAATACAACTCCTAGAGGACATAACCACGCAGAGGAAATGTATAACTTCTTAACTGACGAAATGAACGCAGGCAGAAAAGCCTTTACTTGTAAGCTAACAGTTGACGATACTGGTGGAGTTGTTACTCAAGAGGATTTAGACGAAGAGCGCAGACGTGGCAAGCCTGAAGAACTGATACAACAAGAGTATTATTGTTTTAAGCCAGATACAACTGTTACAACACAGAGAGGACAAGTAAAGATTTGTGATGTCCAAACATCTGACTTTGTATTGACTCACGCAAACAGAATGAGAAAAGTATTAGGGGTTATTTCGCACTACCACAAGGGAGATATGATAAGAATAAAGACTTATGGTAATGGAAAGGACATTGTTTGCACTCCTAACCATCCTATAAGAGTCCACAATAAAAATTCTCAAAAATACGAGTGGAAAAGAGCCGATGAGATAACAGTTCAAGATAGGATAACATATCCAAGACGGCAGAGTGGCAAGAGAGAGATTTCAGAGAAATTTGCTAGACTCATAGCTTGGTTTATTGCAGAGGGTAGTTTATCTAAGAACGCTGTCCAATTTACATTAAACAGCAATGAGGGCAAATATCACAAAGAGATTATGGATTGTGCGTTTGAAATGGGATACGAAGTCCATAAAAAGATATACAATAACACTTGTCAGATATATATATACTCAACAGAGTTAGCTGACAAGCTGTCTGTCCTTTGTGGAAGCGGAGCATTATATAAACATATACCTTTTGAAGTTATAAAAGGATGGGAGCAAGAAGTATATGATTGCCTTATAAATGGAGATGGGTGTATCACAAGCGAAGATAAATGGTCATACTCTACAGTATCAGAAAGTCTTGCTTATGATATGCAACAGCTTGCGATAATGCTTGGATTAAAAGCAAGTATTACTAAATCAAAAGGGAATTGTTTAATTCAAGGCAGAGAAGTTAATGCTCACGATAGATATAATATTCAAATATCAAGATATGATAGATATGCACCAGTCAATCACAACGCAGTAGCAAAATACTGTATGCACTCCGAGATAAGGAGTATAACAAGAGAATATTACGAAGGCGAAGTATATAATCTATCGGTGCAATATGATGAAAGCTATGTGGCAGATGGCAGGGTTGTTCATAATTGTTCATTTGCTGGTGCAATCTATGGTGCGTATTATGCAGACTTGTTGGATAGGCATTGCCCAATGGGAGATTATCCTTATGATTCTCGCTTTCCGGTGCATACTATGTGGGACTTGGGTGTAAGCGATAGTATGGCAATATGGTGGGTGCAATTCATAGAGGGGACAATCCACGTTATAGACTATTACGAGAATCACACATACGGACTAGGGCATTATGCCGATATTGTATTGAGCAAGAAGTATAAATACGCAGGGCATCATCTACCGCACGATGGCACACACAGACAACTAACGACTGACGAAAAAGCCTTGAGTATAGAAAATCAACTGATGCGGTTAGGACTAGAGAATATTGACATAATACCTAGAACGGCAAATGTCTATGGAGATATACAAGCGGTAAGAGGTTTATTGCCTATATGTAGATTTGATAACAAGTGCAAGGTTGGGTATAATGCCTTGCGAGATTATCGCAGAGAGTATGACGAGAAGAACAGATGCTTTAAGGAAACACCATTGCACGACTACACATCGCACGGTGCGGATGCGTTTCGTATTCTGCCATACATTCATAACAAGTCAACAAAACAAGTAAATTACAAAGCGAGGGTAGCCTATGGTGGCGGTTGGTAGAGCGGTAGAGTTAGGAAAGATGGTAAATGCCGAGTATGGGTTATCTGATAGAGATAGTTATACAGAGGATTTTATCCGCAGGCTATACCCAATATCGGTAGCGATAGAAGACGAAAACGGCTATTTGTGGTATATGATAGTTGAAGATGACTGGGGTTATAAGTGTATGTCGGTATTGAGTTATTATATATTTCCCGAAAAGAGAACGGCGGTAAATTTCCTAAAATTGCAGAGAAAAATAGAAACTATTGCAAAATATGAAAAAGTGAAATATATTGAACAGGGAAGTCATTTGAATCCTAAAGTAAATGACATTTTGGCAAAGATGGGGTATAAACAAGCGGTATTAAGAAAGGATATATAAATGGGAAGTAGTGTAAATAAAGTTGTCGGCACAGTAGTTGGCGGTGTTACTGGTGGCTTGTTAGGTAGTGTATTCGATGATTCACATTCTGCCAAGCACGCACAACGCAGAGCGCAACAACAACAGAGTGCAATCTTAAAAGAGCAACAAAAGATTCTCGAACAACAACAAGCAGATGCTCTGGCTAAAAGAAAAGAGCAGATTGACCAACAGCGTGAGCAGATTATCGGTGGCAATTATTCAACAAACAGAACATCAACAACAGGGTTAGCTGGTGGTATAAGGGGAAAATTAGGATGATTGAAGCAGAGAAACTAATCAAGAGGTATGAGAAAGCCAAGCCTGCAAGAGATAACTTTAACAACCTCTATAAAAAAGTTTATGCCTATATTCTACCTGACAGATATACTCAAGTTGAGGATAAAATGGAAGGGCAGAACAATCGCATTGATTTGTATTCTTCGGTGGCTGAACAAGCGGCAGACCACTTTGTGCAAAGGGTGCAGTCGTTACTAACTCCAGTCAATCAAGATTGGATAGGCTTTGAAGCTGGATTTGCTTATACAGCTGGCAATAATGACCCAGTAGAGGTTAATAAAAACCTTGAGCAAGTGGCTCATATTTGTAATGTGTTTAAGGATGTGTCAAACTTTGATAGCGAGATAACATCTTTTTATTATGACTTGATACCGGGAACTGCTTACTTATTTGTTAGCGAGGGCGAGCCTGATAATCCTTTGGTATTTAAGACAATACCATTTAAACAAATGGTAATAGAGGAAGGTGTTGACGGTGCGCCTGACCACTATTATCGTGAATTTAAGATGAAGAACGAACTTGTCAAAGAGCAATGGAAAGATGCCAAGTTTGAGTATGAAGAACAAAAAGCGCAAGACGAAGTAGAACTCTTAGAGGTAACTTATAGAGATGGCGCAAAATGGGTTTATTGTGTAATTGACAAAGAGCATAAAAAGGTAATTGTTGAAAAACTGTTTAAGACTTCTCCGTTTATCTGCTTAAGGTGGACAAAATCATCAAATGAGGTTTACGGCAGAGGTGTAGGCTTAAAGGCTTTATCTGATATTAGAACGCTGAACAAGATAAAAGAATACTCTTTGAGAGCATTAGGCTTTACAATACCAGTATTTACAGCATCAACTGATGGTGGATATAATGTAGATAACTTTGTATTTGCTCCTGGTGCAATCAATCCTGTGCCAAGCAATATGTCAACCAATCCGACAATACAGCAATTAGCGGTAAGTCAACAGCCTGATTTACAGCAATATAACGCAACCGAATTGGAGATGGACATTAAAAAGGCAATGTTTGACACAACAATACCAAATGACCCATCAAAGATGACGGCAACGGAGATTAACCGCAGGGCGGGAGAGTTAGCTGAACAGTTAAACAACTCTTTTGGTAGATTGGTAAACGAGTTTTTATATCCGTTAATTCGCAGAATTGTTGAAGTATTGCAAAACTTTGGGTATATTGACCCTGATTTAGAGTTGACAAGATTCAATGGCTTTGGGTTTAAGATTAAAGTAAATACAGCTTTGGTAACAAAACAGCATAGCCAAGACCTAGAGGAGATTATTAACTTCTTGCAAGTCGGAGCGGCTTTTGACCCGACAATGCAATATATATCAAAAGTAGTTAAGATGGATGAACTGGCGGTTGAGATTGCAAAACTTTCAGGTGTGCCGTATGACAAGATACGCACAGCTGATGAGATAGCAGAAATGCAAGAACAAGAGGCACAAGCTATGGCAATGCAACAACAGCAAGCGATGAACGACCAAGTGGCTATGAGTAACGCAATTGAGCAAGGAAAGGCTGATGCAAAACGAAATATGTGATATGTATTATAGGACTTTTTCGACAGATGCAGGGAAAAGAGTATTGGAAGACTTGGAACGGCATTGTCAATTCACGCCTAACACAACTGATTCAAATGATGTATTTCTTCGGTTAGGCAAAATAGAGTTATTGAAATACATCAAACGAATGATAGAAAGGAATAAATAATGGCAGAAGAAACCTTGACAAGTGATATTGAAGAAACCACTTCGACAGAGCCGGAAGTAGAAACTCCGACAATACCCGAAGGTTTTGACGATACCTTGTATGATGTAGAAACGCAATCTTTGAAACTGGATGCTGTAAGGGACAAGTTCACAGCAAAGGACAAAGAGATTGAGTCTTATAAGAAACAGGCTTTAGACTTGCGGAGAAAGCTATCAAAAGGTGTTGAAACTCCTGATAGTGTGGACAAATACGAATATACTCCCGATGCGAAGTATGATGCTTATGTCTTAAATGAGGATTCGGCAGAGGGCAAGCATATTAAGGAAACTTTGGATGATTTGAGCAAGTTTGCTTTGAAAAACGGACTATCTTTAGAGGCAAGCAAAAACCTTAAAACTCTAGCTTTGGAGTATATGGAGAAAGTTCATATCCTAGATACTCGCTCCGATGAAGAAAAGAAAGCAGAGCGCAAGCAGTATTTAGAAGAACAACGCAAGATACTTGGCGACAACGCAGAGAAAATTATTAAAGAAAATTTTGATTTTTATTCTGCTCGTGGACCGTTTACGCAAGATGAGCGAAACTTCTTAAAGTCGGCAATAGGGGAATCTGCTATTGCAAACAATATTCTTCGCAAGATGCGTGAGTTTATGAATACTGGTATGACATACGATATACCAGCAAACACAAATTACAATGCAGATATTGACTCCTTGCGTAAAGAATACCTTGACGACAAGACCTCTGATAAGCGTAGAGAACAAATACTCTACCAAGCCGCAGAGGAAGGTTGGAAAATAATTGAATAAAAAAAGAGCCACTTCTTATGAGGTGGCTTTTTTATTATGTATTGACAACAAAAAATAATTGATTATATTATTATTAGGTTTGGATAAAACCTCTTTTTCAGGGCTTTAATGGATTATCCATCCCCATATTGAAAAGAGCCTTATTTTTGAAAATCCTGCAATTTAGTTTAACTTTAAATGAGGATTTTAAAAAATGTCTAGAAATATTAGTGATGTTTTTCAGCTGGCTTATGATGCTGAAGTAAAACGTGCTTATGGGCAAAAACGTTTGCTCGCTGGCACAACTCGTGAAAAAACAGTAGAAGATGCAAAATCTGTATATTTCCGCAAAAAAGGTAAAGGAATGGCTACATTACACCAGCCGGGAACTGATGTAACCGCTATGAATGTAGATTATTCTCAAGTTCTTTGCGAATTGCAAGATTATGAAGCATTTGACTATGTAGATAAGTTCGATGTTAAAAAGATTAACTTCTCCGAAATTAGAGAATTGGCAGAAGTTGCATCTGATGCATTGGGACTTCGTATGGACCAGATTCTTATCGATGCGATTGCCGCTGGATATGATTCTACCAATATGAAAGTCGGCACAACTAACACCGCATTGTCTTTGGCGACTTTGCGTGCCGCTGTAACTTTGTTGAACAAGAACGGCGTGCCAAATTCTGACAGAACTTTCATTCACTCTGCTCAACAATTAGATGACTTGTTGAACACAACTCAAGTAACTTCTTCTGATTACAACTCTGTAAAGACTTTGGTAAACGGAGAAGTAAATTCATTCTTGGGTTTGAAGTTCATTATGATTGCTGAAAATCGTGATGAAGGTGGCTTGCCAGTAGCATCTACCGATGTAACAGGCTTTGTATATCACAAAGATGCAGTTGGTTTTGCTATTGGACAGAATATCGAAACTGAAATGTCTTGGGAAGCTACAAAACGTGCTTGGCTCGTAGGTGGCGACTTCTCGGCAGGTGCAGTTGTCATTGATGACAAAGGCATTGTTGGTGTATTGTCTAAGAAATAGGAGATTGAACAATGGCTTTCAAAGAACAAAACTTATCTTGCGTTTCAAATAACCAAAAAACTGGTGTAGTGCCAGCAGTATGGGTATATTGGAACGAGGCAAGCGATACCGTAACAACCGCTGGATATATTCCTGCAAAATATGGTATGAGTGCAAAAGACCAAGTATTAGTAATTGCCGCCGCTGGTGGTAGCAATACTTGGTATCACGCAACAGTTAGCTCAGGTGTAATTACACTTGCGGCTAACTCTTAATTGCCTAACCGAAGGGGGAGAGGCAACTCTCCCCTAACTTGAGAGGAAGAGATGACAAAAGACGATATAAAATATTTAGTATTGAATAGCTTGGGTTATGTAGAAAGACCTGATTTTTTGCAATCTGATGATAATGCGGTGAGAATGGTAAACGACCAATACGAGCATTATCTGTCTTTGTGTATCTCGATGAATAAGTGGAACTTTTTCACGACACAAGTCGAGTTGACTCGTGAGGATAATGTAGGAAAGTTTAAGTATAAATATGAATTGCCAAATGATGTTGAATTGATAAACAATGTTTATACAAACGAAAAATACACAAGACCAATGGCAAGATATGAAATGTATGGCGGTTATATTTATACTGATTCTGATAAATGCTTTATTGATTATAGACGAAAAGTATGTGAGGGTGCGCTTGCTCCATACTTTATTGAATATTTTAGGCTGTATATGGCTTATGGATTATGCCAAAACATAACAGGCGACAGAGATTTAGAACAGTCTTTATTAGGCAAGGCTCAATATGCCTTTGAACAGGCGAAGGCATTAGACAATTTACAAAAGCCAGTAAAGATTTTAGATAGTGGTGTATTTGCTGATGTGAGGAACTTTTAATGGCTCATTCAATACAGAAAAGAGTAAAGTTTAGCAAAGGACAGATTGCTCCTGAACTGGTAGAGAGAACAGATTTAGAGTTATATGACAGTTCTGCACAAGAAATAACAAACTTGACATCTACAATATACGGCGGTGTGAGAACACGCAGAGGGACAAAATACTGCTCAAAGATTTATAGCGGTGCAGGAGTTACAGGCACAGTAACAAGCACAATGGGGGGCAATGCATCGGCATTGCAGGACTTGACCGAAACCTATGTAACAAGCAATATTGGCACAAGCACAAAACTGTTTGAAATAGATTACGGCTCAGAATTAACAAACACGGATGCTATTATTGCAAAGATAAGGATGAGCGATACACACTATTTTGCATCCGGCAATCAGACATTTACAATATTAACAAAAGGAAATTATAGATTAAGGCTTGTCGGTGGCGGCGGCGGGGCAGCAGGTGGCACTTATGGTAGCGGACACAAAACAACAGGTGGCAACGGCGGAAGTGGCTCTGTATTTGATGCAATCATAGAGTTAGATGCAGGTTCATATACAATAAATGTAGGTAGTGGCGGAAGTGGTGGTGCATCTGGTAACTCAACAGGCGCAAAAGGCGGAGATGGCACAGCTACGACATTAAAGAGAAACAGCGACAACAAAACAATTATCACTTGCGGTGGCGGTAAGGGCGGACTTGGCAGAGGGACAGGCGGTCCGGCAGACGGAGCGGGTGGTGTTGTTACTCATTCAGTCAAGATAATAAAAACATATACAGTAAGCAATGGCTCATCTGGTGGTGTTGGCTGGTTTGGCGGAAACGGAGCGAGTGGTAAAGGCGCATATAAACTCGCAGGTGGTGCAGGAACAAATGGTTATGCTCGAGTAGGAGCGGCATTTGAAGAAGTCAAAATATCTGTATCGACAGACGGCAATAACTGGACAGTAGCGCAATCGCCGAAAGTAGGCGAGAATCCAGTCGATGTGTTTTTAAGACCGAGCAGTTTTAGATATATCAAAGCCGAGATTGTAAGAAATACAAATTTTTCAAGTATAACAGGCACAATGAGCATTGACTATGTGCGAGGTTCTACGGATGTGGCATCTGACAATGTAAAGATGATACCATTTGTTTTCAACAATGAACAATCGTATATCATTATATTAGCAAACGGAAAGATAAGCATTTATTATCAAGGTGATTTAGTGCAAGAACTTTCTGCAATAGCAATACAAGAAGAATTTATAAAAGACATAAAATATGCGGTAAAAGATGACACAATTATCTTAACTCATAAGGATATGAAACCGCAACAAATACAGAGGACAAACGCAGGCTTTGTGTTGAGCGATTTTCCTTATACTAATATACCGTTTTATGCTTTTAATGGAGAAACAAGCACATCAAAGAGTGTGAGCATAACTCCATCTGATACAGAGGGTTCGGTAAAGATAACTGCGGCAAGTTCGGTATTTAGTGCATCGGATGTAGGACAGTTTATAGACGGAAACGGCGGCAGGGTAAGAATAACCGAATATACATCTGGCACAGTAGTCAAAGGTGTTACAGTTATACCTTTCTATACTACCGATGCAATAGCAAGCTGGAAACTTATAAGTGGATATGAGGCGGTTTGGAGTGCGACAAGAGGTTATCCGAGAACTTGCTTATTTGCACAGCAGAGATTGTGGTTTGGTGGCTCAAGAGATTTACCGACTCATTTGTGGGCATCAAGAATTAACGACTACAACAACTTTAAGAACGCAGGAAACTATGCAAATGATGCTATTGATGTAGAGTTGCTAACAAACAATCCTATTCTAAACATAATTGAGCAAAGAGGAATACATATATTCACAGCAGGCGAGGAATACACAGCGGCGGAAACTTCGCTAACTCCTAATGATATATCAATAAAGTGTAATACCAAAAATGGCAGTTTGGGTATAACTCCAGTAGTGGTAAATGGTGTTGTAATGTTTGTGGAGAAAAACGGAAAGAGTCTGTTAGGATATGTATATAATTATGAACAAGCATCTTTTGTATGCGACAATATGAGTTTGTTAAGCAACTTGATTGACTATCCTGTAAGTATGAGTTCGGAGATTAACTCGAGCAGAGAAAGAGGCGATTTCCTTTATATGGTGCAAGAAAAAGGCAATATGCTGGTTGCTTGTGTTGCTATAAGTGAAAACATATTTTCAATAGCGAATTTTGTAACAGACGGACATATAAAGGATGTATGTTGCTTGCCCGACCAAACATATTTGGTTGTAACACGAAACGGCGTAAATTTCCTAGAGCAGTTGGTAGATGAAAGAACGGATATGGTTCAAGAAGGTTTTGTTGACGGCGACACAATACCAAATATGGAGATTTACAAAGGCAAGAGGGTTGCGGTATATGATGATGAGGATTTAGAGATATGCTATGTAGATGATGACGAAATAAACCTATCAAAAGACTACCACAAAGAAATGAAAGTCGGCATATTGTTTGATTATAGGCTTGAGTCTAATCCAATAGCAATCAACAACAAAACGATGACTTGCAAGAAAAGAATATCAAAAGCAACAGTATATTGCAAGGACACGGAAAGGCTAGAATTTAACGGACAAAAGAAAAAGAATCAGGATGTATATGAGTTTTATGCTTGCACATCCTATAAGGATGATGTAAGGTTTGTAATAGAAGGTGAGTATTTTCCTGTTCATATAATATCGGTAACACTAAACTTGAATTTCGAGGGGTAAAATGGCAGATGATTTAATTACACTTGCAAAACAGAAATACGACCAAGCAGGAGTTTATGGCGATGTTTCTTATATGAGCGGACTTGCTGGCACATTTACACAAATGATGGGCGGCATCCTTGATTATTCAGCATTAAAACAGGACTTGAAAAACTATAACTTGCATATAAAAGGCACAGAATTAGGTATGCAAAGTGTAGAATTACAAGCTACACAAATAGCTAACAAGTTAAGACAGCAGTATATAGAGCAAGCTGGCAACTATGCTTATAATGCGGCAAGACGAGGAGTTGCCGTATCAAGTGGTAGTGTTCAATCAGGCTTGAGAAGAACAGCCGAAGATATGGGCAAGGATGTCCAAAACATCCAAAGAAACGCAGAGATTGAAAAGAAGAATCTCCAAATGCAAAAAGTGGCTTTGCAAGCAGAAAAGAAGATTAAGAAATACCAAGCAAGAGGAAACCTAGCAATGTCCATACTGGGAGCGCAAGAACAATTACTAGAGAAAACGGCATCGGCAGTAGCAGGTGCAGGGGGTGCATAATGGCAAGAGTAGGAAATATCCCAACAGTAAGTGCATACAAAGGCAATGTAGGGCAAAGGCTTATGCAAATAGGCGATACTTTAGAAGGCATATCGCAAGGCTTTGAAAAAAAACAGCAAACAGAACTTGCAGAAGCTAAAAAGCTATATACGCAAGGTTTGAATATTGGACTTTATAACAGTATTAACGAGTTGAGAAACGACCCGAATTTGTCTGCTAATCCGCAAGGCTTGGCAAGTGCTATGGACAAGGTGCTTGAAAAGACATTGGCTGATGTAACAGATGATGATGTCAAAATGAATGTGATGGTTGACTATCAATTAAAAAAAGGCACTTATGTCAACCAAGCACAAACAGAGTTTAACAGAGTGCAGAGAGCCAAAGCCAAAAGCTATGCTTATGATTCTGTATATGCAAATATTGATTCTATGGGCGCAAGTTTTGCAAATGCCTTAACTGGTAACTCAACAAATGATGACATTGCAAACTATCAACACTCGTTAAATGCTATTAAGAACAACATAAACGCAAAGAATCCTGACGGAACTTATATCTTTACTGATACACAGCGCAGGGCAATGATGAAAGATGCAAAAAGCTCTTATATGAATGGATTTAAGGCTGTTTATGAGCAATTAGACGACAAACAAAAAGAGGATATAGCAAAATCTATTGATGATGATTCTTTTGAATTGGTAAAAGTAGGAAGTGAAGAAAAGCCGGAAGAAACCCAAAGCATTAAACTCAAAGATATTGTAGGAGAAGATGCCTATAAGGATATAAAAAAATATACCATAGAGCAACGAAAAAAAGATGCAAAGGCAAAGCTAGATGAAATAAAGCTAATGAGAGATGAGGCTCTTATAGAAACTATAAGGACAAAATCAGTAGAATCTTTGAATAAATACAAAGAATATTCAAATTTAGCAAAAGGCGATTTGGAAACATTGCAGAATTATGTGGAATCATCTCCAAACTATGAAGCCACCACGACTTATGAAGGAGTTAAAGATGCTACAAAAGCAATAAATGAGTATATGGAGAAAGATTTCAACAATGACGAGGAAATGCTTAAATCTTTTATTGCAATGGCTGACAAGATAGACAGAACTCAACAAGCCGGAATATTGACAGAAGATAAGAAAAAAATACTTATCGATGGCGCAACAGAAACATTAGCAGATAAAGAACTAAAAAAAATATTCCAAAATTCTGTATCTAGTATAAATGAGGTTATGGAGTGGAATACAAAACAGCTTTCCGGTTATGAACTAGGAAAATATAAATACGAACACGGCAATCAGATGGGCGGACAGCGAAGATATGGATTTTTCGCATTTAATAAAAATATTCCTGCAATAAAAAATAAAATGGCAGATGGTTTGCAAGCACAAATGGGGTATATTATGAAAGGTGATTTAGAATCTGCCGAAAAGGTAAAAAGAGAAACCAAAAAAGAAGTTTTGGAGATAATGTATCCTGAAATAAAAGGTAAAAATGTAGGAGACACCATTGTTGTAAATGGTAAGGTTTACAAAATAATGTCTTTAGACGATAATGTAGCTTTGGGAAGCAAATAAAATGATTGATATTGAAGAAAAAGAGCCAAAAGTTTTTGACAATGAGCCAGAAGAAATAACAATAGAAGATGCTAAAAACTTTTTTAATGCAAGATACGCGTTAGGTGAAAGGCGTTATGATTTAGGAGCAGATGCAAAAATAGAAGCTGGCGTAAAAGGATTTATTGGCTCTCTGAACAAACTACCTAGCCAGTTAAGAATGGCGGGCGGACAAGCTATGTTTGCACAGGGCGAAAAGATATTAGAACAAGAAGGATATTGGCAAGGTATAAGAGAAAGAGTATTACCTAAAGGAGATAGGATTTTCAACGGCAATTTAGGCGTAAAAGTAGGCGAGAAACTTAAAGAATCCGGCAAATATAACATAATGACTGCCAACAGAAATATAGAAACGCTTAACCGTGAAATCCAAAATAATATGCCTAATTTATCTGAAGAGGATAGAAACAGTTGGACAATGATGATTGCCGAGCAAGGGTTAGATTATGGTGTAATGCTTGGACTGTCATATATAAATCCTGCACTTGGTATGGGATATATGGGTGCTAAAATATTCGGACAAGAAACCGAAGAAGGCGCAGAGGCATATAAAAGAAAGTATGGCACAATAGAAGGATTTGAAAATTTATCCGGCGAAGAATTGACTTTGAATGTCGCAAATACTGCTGTTCAAGAGGTAATAGAAAAAGCGTTTGGTGCGCCAGCACAAATAAAACGCTTTAAGACTATGAAAGACTTTGGCAAGGCATTTTTGACAGGCTTTGGTGAGGAGTTTATAACGGAAAACCTGCAAAATGTATCTGATGCAGTATTCGACCACATAGGCAAAAGACTTGACGAAGACGAAACATTATTAACTCAAATAATGGACAATTTCAAAGGCACGCTTGTTGCGGGTATGTTTGGTGGAACAGCTGGCACAGCGTTTGCAATACATAACAGAGCGCAAGGGATAAATAACTTTGAAAAACTTTTAGATAATAGCGATGTTGCCCCAGAGGATAGAAACGCATTGGCTACTGATTTGTATGAGTCTGGTGTAAACAATTTGCAAAGCATCGTAACAAAAGAACTTGAACTTAACTCACAGTTAAGAGCAAAGCACGGCGATGTATATAACAATATGAAAAAACAGATTGAGCGACAAGTAAGAGCATCTGGTGCTTTTCAAGGTAAATCAGAGCCTGAAGTTGCGCAGTATCTAGAAGGGACAGCAAAACAATTTGCCGATAATGTATTGGCAGAGGCGCAGTTACGCAATACCTTAATTGATGATGTCGTCAATTCAAACGACATTGTATTTGAAAAAGGGAGATTAAGACTTGCACCTAAAATTATAGCAAGGAAACAAAGAGCATACAATCCTGAAAGAATGAGTTTATTGACATATCTTAAATATAGAGGTGGTTTGAAAGATGTTGGCGGTGAACTTATAGCAATGGATGCGGGAAAGCAGTTTATAGGCTTGCTAAATAATAAGAGCGGTAGAAGTTTAGACGATGCCGCACGTGATGCTTGGGAAAGCGGATATTTTCCACAATTTCCTGAAAGACCGACAGTAAACGATTTGTTAGATGCAATAAATGATAGTTTAGCTGGTAAAAAAATATATAGAGAAACATATAGACAAGAAAAAGAAGAACAAGAATATAAGGCAAGACTGGTAGATGCAGATGCTCAACTAGATGACTTTTTATCTGGCTTTTTCACACCAGAAGAACTTAATTCTATGTCGCAAGACTCCAAACTTAGGCTTTATAGCGAATACGTAGAACAAACAAACGCAATAACAGAAGAAGAATTTATACAGCAGGAGTTTGATGCCTTAACTGAAGATGAGCAAGAACGTTATTCTGTAATGCGTGAAAACGAAGCCACACACGAAGAGGCAATGAATGAAATAAGAGCAAGGCGAAACGTGGGCGACCTGTCTGACTTGTATCAAGAATCTATGGATGTTGCCGAAGAAAACGCAAGACTAGACGATATTTATCCTGCATACGAGGGCGATACTATCACTATCAACGGACAAGAGAAAACTGTTTATAACTCAAACGGAGATAGAATAGCCAAGTCAAAAGAGGCTTTAGAGAACTTCTATAGTTGGTTTGGTGATAGTAAGGTGGTTGATGAACAGGGCAGACCGCTTGTTGTATATCACGGTACAAAAGCTATGAAATGGGGTAAGCCTTTACCGGAGTTTAGTATTTTTTCAAGAGCAGGCTCTCGTGCTTATCAAAATAGAGTAGGTTTTTTCTTTGGTGAAACTGATAGTTTTGCTCGTGCTTTTGGCGATAGAATAATGCCGGTATATCTAAATCTTCAAAATCCTAAGATATTTAAAAAAGGTACTCCGACAAATGAAGAATTATCACTTGAGCAAAAAGAGGTTGATACAGCTAAAAGTGATGATACAAAATATATTGCTCAAAAAATCTTGAATAACAGCAAAAAATATATAGATGCCTACGATAAATTTATAATGGATATGTACCATAAATCAGGGCTAATACCATATCAAAACAGTATGTATGGTGATTTTAATGATGCGATGCAGTTAGGCAGAGATGAGGCTTACGATATTGCAGATACTTATAGAGAAGAATTGCAAAAAGATGGTTATGATGGTGTAATAATAGTAGATACAAAAGTAGACGCTAACTCAAACAATGGCAAGCCTAATACTCAGTATGTAGCCTTTAATCCTAATCAAATAAAATCCACCTCTAACAGAGGCACATACTCAGAGAGTGAGAATATTTATTATCAATCAGCTTTTGCCGGCTCTCGTGTAGATTATGACAGACCATCGTTAGAGGCTATCGGTAGTGGCGAGGGTGCGCAGGTTCACGGTTGGGGCTTGTATTATGCTTTGAATAGAGATGTAGCAGAGGATTACAGAGAAAGTTTTGTTTCTGATAGATGGAAAATCAACTGGGATATTAAAGGCAAGCCGCTAAGTGCTTTTTTGGGAGAACTATATAATGACAGAATAGATACAATAACAAAAAAAGTCCATTCTCCGAATAAAAAAGCGTTAAAGGAAAATCTTATATCTGTTTTAGAGGATGAGGCTAAACAATACAGAGAAGATTACAAAAAAGGGCATAAGTCGCTTTTTGATGAAGATGCAAAGCCGTATCATAATCCTAAAGATTTAGAACTTGCCGAACTAGCAGAGAAGAAAATAGACGAGTTAAAAAAACTCTCAACGAAGGATATTGCAGAACAAAAAGGTCAAGTCCACGAAGTAGATATACCTGAAAATCCGTATTTGTTGGATGAGCAAAAGCCGTTTAGCGAACAATCGGATATTGTCAAGAAAGGTATAATTGATACACTCAACTCTATGAACTTAACAGAAAAACAAAAAGAGAAATTTAGAAACAATATAGAAAACAGGCGAGATACAGGTAAGGAAATATACGAGGAGCTTGTTGTAGCTATGGGAACAAGCAGGGGAGATGGTTTAATATCATCATCTAAAGAAAATATGCCACTTGTATCAAAAGCGTTATCAGAAAACGGAGTTAAAGGTATAACCTATTTTGGCAGACAAGACGGTAGATGCTTTGTAATATTTAATCCTGAAGATGTAAAAGTAATACAGAAGTTTTATCAAGGCAAGAAGGGAAAAATCAAAGGTGCTTTTGACAAGCTCACAAAATCCATTAGGATAACAAAGGATGCAGACTTCTCTACATATCAGCACGAGTTTGCACACTTTTGGTTGGATAACATTTGGGACTATGTAAACAGCGGAAAGGCAAGCGAGGACTATGTAAAACGCTTTGATGAAATTAAGAAGTGGCTAGGTGTAAAACAGAATCAAGACTATTTTACCAGAGAACAGCACGAGAAGTTTGCCAGAGGTTATGAGAAGTTTTTATATGAGGGAAAGGCAGTTAATCCGATTATTGCAAGCGCATTTGATGACTACGAGAAGTTTATTCGTGAAGTCTATGACGATATAACAGAAATTGACGTAAGAGCGGGCAAAGAATATGAGCCTTTGAGTCGTGAGGCATATAACTTCTTTAACTCTATGGTATCGGGAGAACTGACTCCGCCTGCTAACTTGCCAGACGAAACAATAGAGCAGGCTAGAGAAACAGTAGCAAAGAGCGAAACAGATGCAGAAGAAGTTGTTGCTGAGGAAACAAAGACACTAGAGGAAAACAGAGCAAACTATAAGCTAGAGCCAGTTAAGACCGACACAAAGACAAGTTATTTGACTGCTTATGAAAAAATGACAGGCGAAAAGGTTGAGGCAGGAGTTGCTGAACTTGCCAAGGAAATGGCAAAAGCAAACGAGTTTGTAGCAAACAACCTTGAACTTGCCGAAAAGATAGTAAACGGCGAAGCACCAGCACCGGAAAATATGCTTAAAAACACGATATATTTGGCATATCAAGAGATGCAGAAAAAACTTGGCAATACTGAAAAGAGAGCAAATGCATTGCTGAATCAAGCACAAGAATTAAGAGCATACGGACAAGAAATTGCATCACAAAAGCTGGCTTATGCAGACCAAAGCACGCCGTTATATTGGTTAAGTAGAGTTATGTCGGCAAGGGCAGAATCTATCGCCGAAGGCAATAAGATGACCGCATCAGAATTGCAAGATTATATTAACAAAGAGATAAGACCAGCAATAGGAGATGAAAAAGCGGTAGAGAATGTTGTTAAGACTTTGGCAGAGAATCTTGGCATAAGAGAGTTATACCAAACAGAAAAAGTCGATTTTGGCACAAAAGATGGTGTATATAAGTATGTAGCATCAAAACTTGGTATAATACCGACACAAGAACAAACAGCCGAGATTATAAAGCGAGCCGATGATATGCTTAACAATCTGAAAAACGCACAAACAAATGGCAATCCAACAGTTGATTATTTTGTAAAATACAAGGATTTGGAGAACTATGCAAACAGCATTGCACCATCAAACAGTTTGCGAGTCTTGGTATCAGTTGTTGGTAAAGGCAACTTGTTAGCCAGCTTTAAGTCGCCGACAACAAACATTGTGGCAAATATGCCAGTTGCGGGTTTGCAAGCCGCTTTGAGAAGGCAAAAACTTGGTGTAACAAAATCCATTGTTGATGCAGAATTGATAAAACAAAACAAAAAACAATCTTGGGAGATTTACAGAAAAACAGGTTATACACTTAATAATATGACAGATGTATCTCCAAAAGGTATGACTTTGGGCGAGAGAATAACACAATCGCAAGGCGAGGGCGCAATACGCAAGCTAGGCAGAATTTATGAGAATGTTATTTATAAATGGTCATTAGGTGCGCCTGACTTGCTGTTTAAGGACTTTGCTTTTAATGATTATGTTTCACTTGCGGCAACAAAAGAATCTGGTGGAGATGTAGCAAAGGCAAATGAGATTTACAAAGATGCAATAAGGATTATGCCAAAAACAGAACTAGGACAAGAAATAAGACAAGCGGCAATCGAGGATTCATTGATTGCAACATATCAGAACAACGGCAAAATATCTGAAGCCGCATTAAAGATAAGAAAATCACTTGATTTTGGTGTAGGATTTGGCGAATTTATTGCTCCATTCGTTAAAACTCCTGCAAATGTAGTTGGTATGAGTTTAGATACAGCTTTTGGCGGAGTTAGAGCATTAACAAGCGAAATAATAAGAGATGTCAAAGCTGGCAAGGTATTAACTCCAAAATCCGAAAATGTCCGCCTTATTGCTCAAAACGGATTAGGTTTATTGGTGGCATCTTTGTTGTTAGGTGCTATTGATGATGATAATTATATGCCAAGCTATTCTTTAGCAACAAATAGAGATAAACAGATTGCAAAAGAGTTGAATATACCATTTAATGCAATAAGAATAGGCAATACTTGGTTTAGTATGGATTATTTAGGACCGTTAGCAAGTCCGCTAATGGGTTTATTGCAAGCACGCAGAGAAAACGGCATAATCAACTCTGTAATGGGTTATGTAAAATCTGGTGCAATACAAACACTTTCTATTCCGGCATTTGGCAATGTTGGAGATTTGAACGAAAAGATTTCAAACATTGTGAGAAAAGATGGTGTTGATGCTTTGGAAAATGTAGCATCGCAAGCAATAGAGGCAACAGTAGCAAGAGCAGTCCCATCTATCGTATCTGATATAAGCAAAATGCTTGATGAAAACGACAGAGAAGCAAAGACATTAAAAGAAAAACTACAAGCCAAAACTCCTTTGCTAAGAGAAGAATTGCCAGAAAGATACAATGTAACAACTGGTAAAGCTATGCCGAGAGCAGAAAATACAGTTAAGAGATTGTTGATTGACTTGTTCGCTGGTGCGAGAGTGAAAGAGCAAGTAGTCAACGATATGGCTGACGAATTGTTTAGGCTTAATACAAAAGGATATGGCGCAAGCCTAACAGATGTAACAAGGAGTGGCTTGCTATCCAAAGTTGACTCCGAGAAAAAAGCCTTAATTAAGAAAGATTTTGCACAAATGTATTCTAAAGGTGTTAAAGAACTTATAAATACATATAGATACAAAAAAGCAGATGATGAGGACAAGAAAGATATGATTGACTCTTTGAGAAGAAAATACGTAAAAGAGTTAAAGAATAAATACTTGAAAAAGGCAAAACGTTAATGTATATTTAATTTGAGGTGAGAGATGCAACACATAACAATTCATAATAAATACAATCCGACATTTGAGTTACAGAACTGCGATGGCTCGGCAATGGACTTATCAGAGATTACAGCTAAGTTTATTCTCAAAAAGAATAAGACGGATGCAGATACGCAAGCGTTGCTTGTGGGAGAATACCAAAACTCCGACACAAATATACTCAATTTTGAGTTTTCGGCATTAGATACGGCTATGTTGCCCGAAGGTTCAGCAATAGGTGCATTAAAATTATATCGCTCAAACAACAAAGATGAGGAAGTTTGGAGCGATGAATACACAATAGAAAGAGGTGTTTTCGATGAGTAACATAAGAGTAAGATTAAGACCACAGCAAGGTATAAAGGTTGGCAACAGTAACAAGTATTTGTTTGACCCCGATTTAATTTTAGATGCTATCGATACATCGAAAGACTGGGCAACAAAAACAGATGGTTTGGTAGATGAAGAAGATTATTCATCAAAGGCTTGGGCAATAGGTGGCACAGGCACAACAGAAAACAACTCGAAATATTGGGCAGAGCAATCTGCTGATAGTGCAAGTGCGGCATCTACATCAGAAAATAACGCAAGCAGTTCTGCGACAAATGCAGGAGCATCGGCGACAATAGCCACTACACAAGCAGGAATAGCGACAACAAAAGCAACTGATGCGGCAAATAGCGCAACGACAGCTACAACGCAGGCAGGAATAGCAACAACACAAGCAGGCATAGCTAGTGCAAAAGCAGGAGAAGCCACAACATCTGCGGCTAACGCTAGCAATAGTGCAACAAGTGCATATAATAGTGCAACAGCGGCGGCAAGTAGTGCGGTAAATGCTGGTAATTCTGCAAATATTGCCGGAACACACGCAACAAATGCCGAAATATGGGCAGAGGGGACAGATGCTCAAGTGGCTGGACTAGGTGGCGAGAAGTCATCTAAAGGCTGGGCGCAAAAAGCAAAAGAATGGGTGGAAAGCATTGGAACTGTATTGCACTATAAAGGGAGTGTAGCAACTTATGCTGATTTGCCAACGACAGGGCAAGAAATAGGCGATATGTATAATGTATTGGCTGATGGTTCAAATTATGCTTGGGATGGTTCTGATTGGGATGATTTAAGCGGTATTGTGGATTTATCTGCATATAGGACAGCGGCTGAACAAGACATAATAGATGCAACTTTTGCTACTCCTTCTGATATAGGCGATGCGACAATCACAATCACGCAAGGCGGGGTTACTAAAGGAACATTTACTGCTAATGCTAGTTCTGATGTTACGATTGAGTTAGATGCAGGCGGCGGTGGCAGTGCGACTTGGGGTTCTATCGGTGGAACTTTGAGCAACCAAACAGACTTGCAAAATGCACTTGATGCAAAAGCAAATTCGGCAAGCCTTGCAACTGTTGCGACTTCGGGAAGTTATAACGACCTTTTAAACAAGCCGACAATACCGACAGTTAATAATGCGACTTTGACAATTCAAAAGAACGGCACAACAGTCAATACGTTTACAGCAAACGCAAGTTCTAATGTTACGGCAAACATAACAGTTCCGACTAACACAAACGAACTGACAAATGGTGCAGGGTTTATAACAGGCATTAACTCATCTGACGTAACGGCTGCTTTAGGTTATACACCTGCTAATGATAGCAATGTTGTTAAGACAAGTGGAGCGCAGACCATTGCTGGAGTTAAGACATTTACGGATTCTATTAAAGAACAACTAACAACTTCCAATACAAGCGCACAATATCCTAAACCATATCAGATAAAAGATACAAGTTTGGATTTAACTGTAAATCCATCTTATCTAAAATCTTATGATTTTATAGTGTTTGATAAAAATAATTATGAAGGTTGTAATCTTAATCTTAGGTATTTAACAAATGGTGCAGCTACGGCACAAATTACTGCTAAAACCAGAAACAACGATAATAGTGGATATATACAGGGAAGTATAGGGGTTACTGTAAATAAAGACGGAACTATGAGTACTTTCGCTCCGACTCCTGCAACGTCTGATAACTCAACTAAAATTGCAACTACTGCTTTTGTTAATAACTGGGTAACGGCGAATACATCAGAAGTTGCAGTTGTTGTTGAATCAGAGGAGAGCGGTTATCACGGGTGGCGTATTTGGTCTAATGGCTGGGTTGAACAATGGGGAGCAACAACTGTTACAGCGGCAAACGCTTGGCAAGATGTTACTTTGGATAAGCCTTATGCCTCTAATGTTTATCAAGTTGTAGCTTGCACATCAGGAACAAATACCTCTATTGGATTATGCAAAGTTAGAGATTATTCTCAGAATACGACAACAAAATTCGGTCTTTGTGTAAATGCGGCAAATACAGTTGTTCGCTGGTATGCTTGGGGACAGGGGGCATAGATGAGAATATTCAAGATAAACAACGAGTATAGGATATTGACAGGTAACAAAGCCTTTGCCAATTTCTATACTCTAACTATCAACCCCACGCCAGCAGATGCAAATGTTACCTTTGATAAAGGCACTGTATCAGGAAACACTTGCACGGTCATAGAAGGCAGTAGTGTAACTGTTACAGTAAGCAAAAACGGATATGATGACAAGGTGCAGACTTTTATTGTTACCAGCAACAGAACAGAGAATATAGAGCTGAGTCAAGGTATTCAAATGTATGGGTATAAATATACCAGCGGTGGTAACACAGCTTACGGTTATATGATGGGTGGTATAAGTACAAGTTATTATTTCAGGTATTGCGGAACAGCTCCAAACGGTTTGTTTGAGATACAAGAAATTACAGGCGCATTAGGAGCATCCGGAAGTAAAGTAAAAGCTGGAGGCACTACAGGTACTTACACCCGAACAATAACTATTAGTGGTATTCGTTTATATTGTTATGGATATAGTTTTTTAGGTAATACTTACGAACACGGTGTTTTAGAAAATTCAGTAGTAGGCAATAAATGTGTCGGATTATATTTTACAATCCCAACCTCCGCAAATAGTTCACAAGTTAATTGGGATGGTATTATTTACAATAGAGAATCATCTTTAGATTTTATGTTTACAGGAGAATAGACAATGTATGAAAATTGGAAACTATTAAAAACAGACTACAAAGAACACTCGGCAGAATATACGGAAGTCGCTAAATGGTGCAATGAAAACGGATATTTTATTGATGATGACGGCGAGTATTACAAAGTTGTTAAAGACGAGCCAAGCCAAGAGGATTTGAGAAACTCTGAAATTGCCGAACTCAAAGCATATCTTGAAAGCACGGATTATATTTCAAACAAGCTGATTGAGGCTATTGATGATGCCGAACTTCAAGATTTGAAAGAGAAGTATGCAGATGTTTTGGCACGGCGGAGAGAGGCAAGGGCAAGGATTAACGAATTGGAGAAATAATATGGGCAAAGAAAATTTTGCAATGCAGTTGGTAGAAAAGCAACTCCGTAGAGATGAGTATAAGTTTTATGCGGTGGTTGTTTTATTTTTAGTTTTTATGTTTTTTTCGTATTTATATCCAAGTGATTCTTCTACGAACACAAAACAAGAAGTTTTAGCAAATGATAATGTAAATGTAACAAGTGAGGTAAATAATGATAGTGAGGCAGACAGTAAACGTAAGGATTAGGTCAAAAGGGAAATCTCCAAGACCGCCGAGAATAGCACGCAACACAAGACCATCAAGAAAGAAATGAGTGCTTTCAAAATAGAGTTTATTAAAGATTTTTTAGAAGAATATCCTAACAAGGATGTTCTAAAAGGCTTTATACAAACATTGCCTTTATCTGCACAAGAGAAAAGACTTCTGACAATTCGGTATTGTCGGGAAGAAATTACAGTTATGAAAGTTGTTGCTTATGAAATGGGTGTATCTGAAAGATACGCAAAGGCACTTCACAAAGAGATTATTCAAAAATCACTACCTTTTATAAACTTGTTTTTTATCAAGGCTTTAGAAACAACACAATCTAAAGACAAATAGTTCACTTATAGAAATCCTAAATTCTGATAAAGTAAGTTCAAGCGTGAGGCGTTTTGAACTGCTTGCCTTATGCAAAAACTACGGCGACCCGCTCCGTGTGCTATCAACGCAATACATTGGGCGGTAGCCGCAAAGCAGAAAGGAGAAACAATGAACTATCCCTATTTTAATCCATATCAACGGACAGATTTTCAACCAATTCAAAATATGAATATTCAGCCACAAGCAAGTTGTTACTTCGTCAAGTCGCCTAATGACTTGAACGGAATTAACGTTATGCCAAATACATTTTATCTTGGAATTAACACCGATGCAAACGAGATATATTTAAGAAGAATGAATAATGATGGCTTGGTGGATATAAAGACATACTCTTTACATTCAGAAAAGAAAGAGAAGAACGATTTTCAAGCACTATTAGACCGCTTGGATAGCATAGAAAAGAAATTATCGAAAGGAATAGACAATGAACAATCTATTCGGACAGATAATGAATAATTTTTTGGCTGGTAAATTTCAGCCACAAATGCAGATGTTTAATCAAATGATGAATGGAAAAACACCTGAACAACAAATGCAGACAATTCTTAATATGGCAAAGTCAAAAGGTATTGACATAAACCAAAAGATGTTCTCCGAAAGCGATTTACGAAACTTCGGATTGATGACTCCCCGCAAGGGTTGATTGTTTTAACTTAATTAGGAGAAATTAAAATGGCTGGTGAAAACGGTTATAGTTTAGCAGACATTGCCGCCGCTATGGGTGGTAATGGTGGCTTTGGTGGTGGAATGGGTGGCTCTTGGCTTGCTATCCTGTTCTTAATCATTTTGTTTGGTGGCAATGGCGGTTGGGGAAACAACTCTTTCGCTAATGCTATCGGATATGAAAACTTGGCTACATCTAACGAAGTTCAAAGAGGTTTTGACAATCAGAACTCTCTAGCAAATCAACGTGAAATTCTTTCCGCAACAAACCAAGTATATCACGATTTGGCAACAGTAATCGGTGATAAGTATGGCGAATTAACGAGAGATATTTATGGTGTTTCGGGACAGGTTGCACAAGTTTTGGCAAACCAAAATCAATGTTGCTGTGATACAAAAATGTTGATTGCAGAAACAGCATCACAGAATCGCTATGACGCTCTGAAGAATACTAACGACATCAACGCTGTTACTATTGGACAGACACAGAAGATTCTTGACGTTTTGAGTCAGAACAAGATTGAGGCTTTACAAGGCAAAGTGGCACAGCTTGAGTTGGCAAATCAACTTTCAGGTGTAGTCCGTTATCCTAACGGTTGGACATACAATGCTGGACAAGCTCCGTTCTGCAACGGTTGCGGTTGTATGGGTTAATAATATCGGGCGGAGTTTAACCGCTCCGCTCTTGATTTAAGGAGAAAAGATATGGTTTGTAATTGTAATTGTCCATATAAACACGTTTCAACTGCCCTGACTGCGGCTGGTGTGTTAACTGTAACAAATGATACAAATGTTGGAGATTTTGATAAATTTTGTTTAATCCTGACAATTAATCCGAATAGCATTATAACTACTGCTCCAGTTGATTATACTGTAACAATCAACGGAACTGCCGTGCCTATTTGGGATAAGTGGGGTTATCCGATAACTACCGACAGGCTATGCACAAGGAAATGCTATGTTGGCAGATATATTGACTCTGCTACACCGCACATAACTCTTACTAACGCTTTGAGCAACAATGCCGCAAATGGTGTTTTAGGGGGTTAAAAATGACATACGAAGACATAAAAAAGATGCACGAGCGTATCTATAATGGCTTGGATATGGTGGCAGAAAAAGCCGAGAAAATCGGTAGAGAAAAATCAGAATGGAGTTTATGCGAACTTGGACAGATAGCAGACATAGAAAAGGATATGGCAAAAACCTTGAAAAGTCTAGTGAAAATCCACATAATGACAAGCGAACATTCGGTAGAAAAATATTAAAGAGAGGCGGTGTAAAAACCGCCTTGACTTTTTTAAAATGAAAGGTAAGATATTATGAGAAAGGATAAAGTTATGTCAAAGGCGGCAACTGTGCTTGATACAATCAAAAAGACTAAGGACAAAGGCGGTATGACAGATTCTCAAATTGCTTTAGCAGAGGCACAATCAGAGGATTATGCGGATATGAAACGAGAGATACAAGAACTCAAGACAGATGTTGGAGATGTCAAAAAAGAAGTATCTGATGTTAAGAACGGATTATCTGAAATTAAAGGAAGTTTAAATATCCTGCTGAACGAAAAGAAATTAACCGACAATAAATATTTTTGGATTTGTATAATTATTGTAATGATGTTGCTTGCAGGTGTAACTCATCTTTCTGAAATTGCTACATTATTTGGTGGTTAATATGACAAAGATTAAAAAGTTAGAAGGTATGTAAGGTATTATGCGAATAAGAACAATATAACACAGCAACAGGCATTTGATTTGATAATAAAAGGGACAATAAAGATAAGGAGAAGAAAATGATGAATTTGCTATATTGTATGTGTTGCTCGATTGCTTTCCGCATAAGAGGCGGTTTGAGGATACCATTTACTGACAAGAAATTTCCTTTATGTAAATGGTATTTTGCTATCTGGTTTGCTTGTTTGGCTTGTATCTTAAAGGGTTGGACTTTGAGATATTGGCTTGTGATGTTCGTAGCGGCAAGAGCATCGACAATGCTTTGCGGTTGGGGTGAATATAAAGGATGTGCGCTCGGCATTGGCAAGCCGAATAAAGACCGCTACGATATGTATGAGGTAGATGAGTTCATTGACAACTTTGAGTTTAAGGGATGGAAGTTGATTGACCATCCTATTCTGTTTGGCATTGTCGGTATGACAGCAAGGGGGTTATACTTGACCTTTATAATCGGGTTGGCTTTGAACTCTATACCTTATATGTTATGTGGTGCTTGGTGGGGCTTAGAGTGCTATTTTTGCGGATTGTTCGCAAGGAAAGTCCTAAAAAAGACCGACAAAACCGGTTGGAATATAGACGAGTGGTGTTATGGCTTTTGGTTAGGGTTGATGTTATGTTTGCTTGGATAACAAAAATGTTTAAGAAAGATGAAGAAGTGTTACCAGATTTACTCTACTTGATAAAAAAACACGAGGAGTGCAGATTAACTGCTTATCCCGATCCTGCGACTGGTGGCAAACCTTTCACTATCGGCTGGGGAACGACTTTTTATCCTGACGGCTCACGAGTTAAAAAAGGCGACAAGATAACACAACAACAAGCTGACAATCTTTTGCAATGGTATTGTGTCGAGCATATCAAACTTCCCAAAGGACAATTTACGGTTAATCAAAAGATAGCATTGTATAGCGTTATCTATAATACGGGCTTAGCGAACTTTAATCGCTCAAAGTGCAAAAAAGCTATAGAATCACAAGATTGGGAAACGGCTTTTAAGGAATGGAATTGGATAAAAGCTAACGGTAAAAAACTTAAAGGGCTTGTCCGCAGACGAAATGATGAAAAAACATTATTTTTTGAAGGTTTAATATGAAAACAGTTGTAACATTATGGCTGATAACGGCGTTTTTAGCGGTGCTAGGGTGGCAAATTGCTATCAACAGGGGTGACACTATTGACCAGTTGAAAATCTCTCTTAAACAATGCGAAAGGAGAATAGATGAAGATAACGAATACATCAAAGCCAAAGATAAAGCCGCAATGGCGGATTCAAAGACAATCGGAGAATTACGAGAAAAAATTAAACAAGCTCCTAGCGTATGTGATTGCTACCATTCTAGGGCTGACAATGCTGTTCTTAACATCTTGCACAACCACCACCGAAAAGCCAAATAGAGAAGTATTAAGAGAAAACTGCTTGATGACTACCGACACTTGGGGTTCTATTGCCGAGTGTGCTATTAAACTGGACACACAACAGGATTTGTTAATAAAAACCCTCAACCAATAGTCGTTGAGGGTTCTCAGTTATACACGGTTTTCGAACATCGTATCAGTTTTAAATAAGAATTATTTTAGGTCTATATAATACCACTTGAGGAGAGATTGTCAAGATGAAAATTTTTGTAGATGCAAGTTTAGACGAAAAGCGTGGGGTTGCAGGAATCGGTTTGTTTGTGAAACGAGGTGCAAGCAGTCGGGCAATTTCAAACTGGTATAAAACAGATGACGTGAACGAAGCCGAACTTTGGGGAATTTACCAAGCATCTATACTAGGACACGGAAAAGATTGCACAATATATACGGACTCTATGACTGCCCTTGCTTATGTTAATCGAGAAGTTAAAGACAAGCCTAGAACAGTT
>Ga0247611_10001746_pt1 | contig 38039 bp, 56 predicted proteins | sample 177DNAGHGhighgp2_FD_192422 | JGI IMG/M metagenome (GOLD analysis project Ga0247611, IMG submission 192422) | Sheep rumen microbial communities from Palmerston North, Manawatu-Wanganui, New Zealand - 1770 DNA GHGhigh gp2 | ecosystem: Host-associated > Mammals > Digestive system > Stomach > Rumen... | reverse complement strand
GAAAACGTGACGGTGAACGCCACGGTTGCAGGTACTACTGCAATGACGGTATTGTGTTTGACGCAGATTGGAACGCAGCGGTCAACATTGCACAACGTGCAAACCACCCGGCCACGACAGTTTTGCCAATTGACGGAAAAATGAAAGCCCTGGTCGGCAAGCCTCAGTCAACAGGCTCAACGTCAATGGTTTAAATGCCTATGACAAGCCCACGAATTCATTCGTTGGTGGTTGACTGCTTTTAACTGGTTTTGAACATGGAGCAACTGCAATAGTAATATGTGAATGTTCGTTTTGTGTTTTATAATTACTTACCCCAAAAGCGATGGCTTTGTCTGATATTCCAATTGAAGTTATAATAAGTTGTTCTTCCCATCCAAGTACCTTGTCAAGTGCTATGGCTTGTTTGTTTTTTTCTTCATTTTCATCATTGAAAATGATTGTCATATGGTCGCCATACAACTTCCAATCTTCTGGTATGTCAACAAGTTCTTTAGCTCTTTGTATCAAATATTGCCTTGTCTGTTGGCTAAAGAATATTCCATAATAAACCCAATTTTCATTCATATTTTTTTAAATATTTGTGGAATCAACGGGGCTCGAACCCATATCTCCATCCTATGCCGATTTTACTCAACTGACGGAATGTTTTCCATTTTACACCATGACTCCATTTTTTTAATTAATATACAAAAAATATTTTATTTTAGCAATAATACTAACAAAAAGTGTACCATACTTAATAAAAACGTTTTAAATAAACTATTTATAAAGAAAATGTTTTTATAATGGATTACGGTAGTTTGAAATCACAATATGATTTGTCTAATTTGGAAACATCAACAAAAGAAACAATTGTTAACGATTTATCTAAAAATTTAAGTATGACAATCACAGGTAATACATTGATTAATAGGAGGTTTGTTGATGGAATTAATTTAAGTGTAGAAGTTGCCAATCCGAATTATTTGAAATTCACAGCTGAACAAGATAACTCTACTGTTCGATTTTGTCATCTTACATCAGCATCAACAAGATGGACTACTTCATGTGATATTGAATATTCACTAGATGCAGGACAAACATGGACTGATTATGGGGTAATTGTTGACCATTCTGGAACTTTAATAACATTAGCAAGTGGAGAATCTGTTTATTTTAGAAGTAATAAAGTAAGAAAATTTGGCGGAATTAATAGTACCAATATAGTAAGCGGAAATAACGTTGTATTTAAAATGACAGGTAAAATAAGAGCAGACGGAAGTTTAAATTCATTAATTGATAAAAGCGCAACATGTGACAGTATTTATGCATCTTCTTTTTGCTATTTTTTTTCAGCATGTACTGCATTGACAAAAGCGCCTGAATTACCTGCAACGAGTATTGGACAATATGCCTATTATAATATGTTTAGAGGATGTACAGGACTTATTGATGCGAGTATTTTGTTACCAACAAAATGTGTTCCCCAAAATGCTTATGAAGGAATGTTTTATAGTTGCTCAAATTTAAAATACGGGCCATTTATTAATGCTGATTATTTTGTTCCAACATATTGTTTTAGAAGTATGTTTTATAACTGCGCAAAATTAGAAAGTGTTGGAAACATGATACTAAGTAATCCAACAACAGGAAACACAAGCAATTGGCTTTATGGAACAACATCATCAACCATATCTCGAACAATATATCTTCAATCAGGAACCACTTGGGCACCAGCCAATACTGTGCATGGCATTCCTGCAAATTGGACAAAAGTTTACATATAAAGCAAAAATGGCGGTTATTTCGCCATTTTTTATGTCATAACAATTATGAAATTTTCTTTTTCTTTATATTCATCAATTGTTGGCCATTCAAGTTTGTTAATCATTTCTTTAAAAACGTTCTCAGTTATTTGAGAAGCCCTTCTTGCCATGTTTACAGAAAGGTTTTCCGCCTCAACGTAAATATATTTCCACTCGATATAGTAGTTAGAAAGAAGCGACTTGTAACTGTTACGATACTCGAATTTAAGGTTTAGGTTGTCAATAATAATTCTTTTGCCTTCAGAAGCAGCATCAAGAATCATTTCATTGAAAGCCTTTGTTACTTTGTTTTCTTTCTCTTTACTTAGGACTACTTTCTCATCTTTTCCGCAATAGCCAAGTTGCTCTCTAATAGAGTCACGGCTAATGATTATGTCGGCTTCTCCTTTATCAACAAGTTTTTGTGCATATGTGCTTTTACCTGAGCCAGGAAGTCCAATCATAACATATACTGTAATGTGCTTTTTAGTTTGCATATTAATATAGTCTTTATATTCATGTACATAATCTGGGAATGGGGCAAAACCACAAGACATACGGTGAATAATCTCACTTAGACTTTCCATTTTTGTAAGGTCACTTTCACGGCCAATCTCATCTTCCTGTACTGAGCCCAGTATATCACAGTTTTTAAGAAGCATAAGCACATACATTGATGGTACTTTCCTTGAAATTTCTGCAATTTTTCCAAGTTGGTCTTTTGAATCAAAAAGTTGAAGAGCAAGCATATGGTACTTTACAAGAGCGCAAACGTCTTCTCTAAATTCACAATTTTCATCCCAAAGGATTCTTCTTGTAATCTTTTCACTTTCAAATTCGTGCCCATAAGCATGCCACCTTCCATCTTTACCTTGGTGTGTGGTTGTTGCTTTTCCAATATCATGGAAAAGTGCGGAAGTTAGTAAAACCTTTGTCCAATATTCATCCCAAAATTGCAGTTTGCATTGTTCTATTGCTGCATTACAAGTCATAATTGTATGCGTTAAACCATCCCCTTCTTTGTGCCACTTTGGGTTTTGTTTGCACGATTTAAGTTTCTTGAATTCAGGAATCTTTTCAATTTCTGTCCAATTGAATTCAAATGTGCTGAAATTTATAAGTTTATCTATCTTCATTTTTTTATTTTTAATTGTTAATTTTACATACAAAAACTATGCCAGATTTGGTAATTTTGGCAATTTACACCAAAACATTACATCAGAATCACAAATTTCAATGGTATCAGAATACCAACATTCATCATTATAATCATAATACCCAAGAAAAGTTAGCCCGTTTTTCAAATGAATTAATACCTCATTTGACAATTTAAGGTCTTTATACTTTTCGCTAATCTTAGGCTTTTTATCGTTGTTAATCCATCCCATTTTTAAAAATTTTACTTTCGTAATTGTCAAAGTTTTTACATTTTTCAAAAGATTCTTTCACTTCTTCTGTTGAAAGAATTATTTTTTCTCTATTTTGATTTGGCTTATTCTTCAGTATTTCCATTTTTAGATTCCCTCCATTTAAGATATTTTTCAGCAGCCCACATTGCAACATAGCACCCTATAAAGTTTGTTGATGCTTGTACTGCTATTGCAACCATATGCTCCTGAAAATATGCAGGAGCACATTAGCCAATGAAATAATAATATATAATGTGATTTGCATTATGATTCGGCATTAGCAGGAATGAACTTACTAGCTACAATCCACAACTTTTGGTTAAAGTCAATATCCTTTTTAATTGAAGTGATTTTTCTTTGTTTACGTGGCTTGTTATTTGAGCCAACATCTGAATATTCACCCTTAATCATCTTTTCTTGGCAGATGTTGAATACAGTCCAAAGGTCATCACCTTTATCTTCTTTTCTTTGAGGGTCAAGAATGTCCATGATTGTTTCTTCATCAATCTCAAACTTTTCATCATCTTCAACACCCTTTCTGATTTTAACGACTGACTTTGCAAGTTCTGTCTTTTGCTCTTCGTTAAGAACAGTGTTCTTCATTGCATTCATCTGACACACAATTTCAGGGACTCGTTCAACAGCAGTTTTGACAATATCCCTAAGTGTCTCGAAATCATAGTTAATGTGCTTGATTGACATATTAACCATTTCATTGTCACCCACAATAAGGCCATTACTGCAAACAAGTCTGAACATTCCAAGAAGGAACTTAAACGAGTTGAATCCATCGTGACTATTTGTCAGGATAATTCTTGGCCACGAATCAATTGTTTCTCCGCCATTAGGACCCTGCTTCATAATCTTAACGTCAGGGTTTTGGAAAGCAATTAGATGAAGTGAACGAATACCAGAAGATTTCCTATTAGTTCTGCATTGCTTTGCTTGAACAGGATACCATCCAAGTTTTGCAAGGTCATCAACAACGGTTTCCGTATTTGCTTGTACATAACGGTCTGAAACTTTAGGATTTGTGGGCTCTGTCTTGAAAGCGGCAGGGCAAGCACTCTTGAGTTCTTCTTTTGTGAGGAAGTGGTCAGCCAAGGAATTGTTGGCAAATTTAATCATTGTGTCCATTCTTTAAGTTTTAGTTAATATAAAGTTTTAATATGCTAATAATTTATCAAAAATCATGCCAAACTATTTTTATTAGTAAAAAATTTCACCATTTTTTTCAAGAAGGTAATATTTTCTGGGGTCAATATCAAATTCCGGGAATAATTCACGTATAATTTCTTCTGATACAGATGGCCCAATATCTTCATCTTCATATTCATAAAGTATTAAATCATCTTTGCGGTATACTTCGTTAAGCATGATTTCAGGTTCATTTTCGTTCACATCAATATCAAACTTTTCAAGTTTTTCAGATAATTGTGATAAATTAAGATTTTCACTCATAATAAAATAATATTTTTCCATAAAATACAAAAAAAAAATCATAAAAACAAAACTATTTATTAAAAAAATTGATATATGGGTAAATTTAATGAATATTTAGATATTGAGCCAAAAATAGATAACATTAAAGATGGTGAATATAAGAAAATTAGTTTTTGGGGAATTAAAGATAAACAAGATGCCGAAGATACTTTAAATAGGATTGCGGAGCCTGGCGATAGTTTAATGGGTAGGCCTGGTTTACCAAATAAAAATATTAAAAGGGCTTGGTATGCAGCAACAAGAAGTGGAGTTGGGCTGTTTGTAATTGTCCCAACAGCAAATGCAACAGATTTTATATCAACAGGGTTAAAATCAATTATTTTTAGTTTCCTTGCAAGCAAAAAATATGACCAAGAAAAAATATTAAGGCTTGAAGATGTTGTGGCTCATAAGTTAGAGTCAAGTGACACATTATCAGATAAGTTTAAAGCGATGTCACAAGCAGAAATATCAGTAGCTGACCTTTGGCAAAAATATTTGAATAATATAAACGACCCTGCAACAAGAGAGGCCCTTAAATTATATTCTCAGATTTATTCAAACACATCATATGGGCACGCATTAAGTTTGGGTAACGTTTTAAGAATTAGGGCCATTAATCCTAATGCAACATTTGTTGTTTCAGAATCAACATGGAATTCTTGGGGCTTTGGTATTAAAAAGGGTGCTCAAAAATACCCAATGTGGAGAGTTGTTAATAAATATGACCCTTCGCAAAAGGACATTGACATTGCAAAAGCAAAACTTGGGCATGAATTGGAAAATTTGGGCGATTTAGGCGTTGCTGTTAGAGATGCAATTCGTATTGAAGCACAAAAAGAAGCAAATAAAGGTGTTAAAACAGTGTTTCTTCCTTATTACGGATATGATATTTCAGACGTTTATCAATATAACCCAAATGAGCCAAATCCGTTAACAACACAAGCAAACATATCAAGTAATGTTGTATATAAATTGAATGCATTGGCACAAGAGCTTGAGGATAAGAAAAGAGGCGAATTAACAGGAAAAGATGCTGAGATACGAGATGCAGCAGAAAAACAATATACGGTTTCAATTGACATAATGTCAAAATTATGTACGCAAAAGGGAATTCAAATTGATAGTTTGGTTAATAGTGAGACATCATTGCAAGATAAGTTAATAAAATTATTGGAAACCTATTATAATTATGTAATAACAGAAAAGTCTTCAAATCCAAAAAGTGCCAAAAACCCAAACAAAATTAATGTCTTAAAGCCGGAAAACATACAAAAATACATACAAGACGCTGTACAATTGACGTTATTAATGAATAACATTCCATATAATATGAATAATTTTACCCATTCATTGGAATACACACAAAATGAAGCTGCAACACTTGGCCCAATTATTAAAGTAGCAGCAGAAAGTATTGGTAGGGCTTTAAATCCAAAAATGCAGGATTCACTTAATGAAGGTATTTTTGATGGATGGTTTGGACAAGCATTCAAACGTGCTTTGGATAAACTTGGAATTAATATTGTTCCTGATAATCAAGCAGAAAATGAAGATTCTGTAGAAATGCAATTAGAATCAATTAAAGAAAATTTCAACAAATTGTTATATAGAATTAATAATCCAATAATTTATTAATATCAACATGATAAATGAAGAACAAATAAAAAGGATTGTAAAAAAGGTAATAAGTGAATATGCTATAAGTGAAGATGGAGAAGATTTTGGTGTTAATGTAAAAGGTGACTTGACCATTGATGATATAATGCAAGGTGAAAAAGTTTACCATAGGCCAAAAGATTCGCCTGGTGATAACCCGCTTGCTGTAATTAACAGTTTAATGAAAAATGGATTTAGTAGGGAGTATACAGGTAGCAACGGAGGAAACATGTATGGTCCTGGCGTTTATAACGTATATTCACTTCGTTCTTCAAATGATAGGGCAACTGGTTATGGAAGATTTATAGTTATGTCATATGTGTTAGGAGGGTATAAGGACTTTTTGATTTTTAATACAGATATGGCAAGAAAGATTTATGGGAACGATTGGCCAATTATTAAACAAATAAAAATGTTAATGCCGGAAAAATTAGCACAAAAAGTTTTAAGTAGTGTTAATAACCTTGGAAGATGCCAAGTCTGTAACGGTAGTGGCGTTGATGCTACGGGTAGAGTTTGCAGGAGGTGTTTGGGTACAAGAACGGGCTGTATGAATAACGATAGAACAAGTTATGATATTAAAACTTCAATAACGGCAAAAAAAATCGTTGACGTTTTAGGACGTGATATTGCCAAAACAAAAATCAGGGGTATTATTTATTCTGGGGGACATGACGGAAATTGCTGCTTTGTGAGAAATTTTTCAGATGTTGTTCCATACAGTTATTCAACAGATAACGGTAAAACTTGGAAAGTCGCTATAACAGATGAACTTATATGGAGAGCAGGGCACAATACTGATGTTGATGCGATTATTAAAGACAGGGTTGATGATAACGGTAAAAAAATGTTTTCTGATACGGCAGAAAGAAGTATTAACGGTTTTGTAAGAGTATATAAAGGTGACAAGATGAACTATTTCGAGGTTTCCACAAATAGGCTAATATCAGATGTTTGGTTTGATTTTGGCGAAGAATTTGATGATGATGATACAACAAAGGTAGTGTACAATGGAGTAAAGTATATTTTGCTTAAAAATGATGAAGGAAAATTTGTCATTTATGATGAGGATGAATGCCCTGTATGCTATTTGGAAAATCTTCCTGAGAGCGTTTAATTATAATAAAGAAAATTAAAATTAAGAAAATGCTAATAACTTACGATGATTTACAATATATGATAATGGAATCTGTTAATTCCATATTATCTGAGGGGCAAAGTTTGATTGATAATTTTGATATGGCAGCAAATTTGATGGACATAAAATCTCCCGATGATTTCCATTTTGTTCAAATCATAAAACGCTTTAAAGATAACCCAAATGATGATAGGAGTAAGGGTAACTATCATGGTGGTGCTTGGTATTTAGGCGGATATAGGGTTCACAGTCCACAAGAATTAATGCAACTAAAACCACAAATCATACAAATGTGTGATGCTAATAATGCAAGGGCATATATGACAATCAATAATCGTTCAGATAAAGAAACAGATTCATATATTCAAGTCTATAGAAGACATTTCAGCCCAAGAGACGCAAGATACATTCACGCAGACCAAATAATTCCAGGACAAGCAAAAGATGGTCCTAATTGGGCCGGTAAAAGAAAAAGGCTTATAATTGACATTGACGTTCCAAATACGGAAAAAACAAGAGACGGAAAAAAAGTATGGGATGAGGTTAGAAAGATATTAAATGTTGCAGGTGTCGTTCCAATTGGAGAATATGTAACGCCAAGTGGCGGACTTCATATAATATTACCCGATAAAGAAGATGATAAATTCCTAACAATTAAAGATTTGTTCAGAAAGTTCGATAATTGGAGAGATAAAGGAAGGCTTGCAATGGTTCATCCAAATGTTGACGCAAAAATAATACTTTATTCAAATGTGAAGACGAAAGGATATTAAAACAAAAAAGGCCCTGATTAGTCAGAGCCTTTTTTTATTTCTTTTTTTCTTTTTTCGCTATTTTCTAAAATTTTATTACATTCGTCACGTAGAGATTCAATAAACAAGTCGCAATAATGCCCTTCTAATTGAAGAAGTAGTTGTTTTGCCGACTCCTTAGTACACTCATAATCTTCTTCATAATATTTATCATTGTCATCAAGCCAAATTGATTCCAAATTGTCATCATCGTTTCTTTCAAATAAGTGTATTAGCATTGCAACATCGGGCCTTAATTGAATTAAGTGCCTATGATACTTTTTGAAATCCTTTATTTCGTATACTGGCTTATGTACTTTTTGGAAATCAGTGTTTTTTGCTGAAATTGCATCTGTAATGGCTTCTCTAACTTCTTCTCCATATTTTGAACATAATTGGCTTATAAGTTCTTTATCTGATTTAAAAATTGACATTATTATTTTTACTTATTATATATAATATACAAAAAAAACTTTTTTTATTCAAAAAATATTTATATAATATACTATTAAATATGGCAAAAATGAAAAAAAAACATAAGATTTTGTTTTCGAAAAAGAAAAAAAATCACATATCAAGGCCATATGTGATATATAAATTGAATGGGAATAATAGTAAAAACCTTTTACTTTCAAAGTATGCCGGTTTGACAAAAAACGATGAAATGATGAGTAAAATAATCAAATTGATAAAAGAAAAAGGGAATAGAATTTATGGGACAAAATTCAGAATCAACTTCAAAACAGGAAAATTGATTTATAGGACAAAAGATGGGCTTTATGGGTTATGGAAAAGCAATTTGAACAAGTGTTTTTATTTACTCCTATTTGTGGATTACGGCGAAATAAAGGATATATTAAAAAAAATGGGTGACTGATTAGTCACCCATTTCCATTTTTGTACCTAATTTTATTACAAAGTACATTTCATCAGATTTCGCCCCCCATTCTGTTTTTCCGCCTCTTTGTGGATAAATTGCTGATATTTCAAATCGCATTCGTTTTGAAATATCGTTTTTTTTGGGGTATCCAAGTGTAAATTCAACGTATGAAAATTTTTTCTTAGAACACTCAAAAGAACCGTCTTTTGCTTTTGTGCAAATCCTCTTTGTCCAAAAATCATTCATTAGTCTGTACTCTTCTGTTTTGACCCCAGAAGCAATCATGTCGAACCACTCTTTCTTTAGTGGCAAATACAATACTTTTTTACAATTGTTAATCATATGGTATATAAATAATTTTTATGTCATGTTCTTCACATAATTTTCTTTTAATTAAATCTCTTTTTTTATTTTCTTTTAAATTTTTTTTTGCCCATTCTATTCCTTTTCCAGCAAAATCAATAGGCTTAAAATGTTGTATTCCTTGGCATTCGCAAGCCCTTGTCGGCAAGCCTCTGTCAATAGTCTCAACGTCAGAGACTTCATGTTAATGGCAAGCTCACGAATTCATTCGTGGGTAGTTGACTTAATTAATATTTTTAAAAAATTCTTTTTTATCAGATTCACATATTTCAATACCATTTCTACAGTATTCTAATATTTTTTCTTTGTCTTCGTCAGTGAAATCAGTTTCAGGAATTGCATTAATTGTATCATTTAATAGACTAATTGTTCTATCACAATCATCAGGGCACAACAAGTTATCTGAACTAATTAATGAACCAAGATAAAGCCAAATCAATCCGTTTTCTTTTAATTTATTTAACAATTTTACCATAATTCAATTGTTTTTTTCTAATTGCTCAATATAATCAATAGGAGAATATCCAGGTTCCAATGTTACTATATTATCGAACCCATTTTCTTCCGTTATAAGCGATTCTGATGGCTTTACGGCACCTTTATGTTTAGAGCCATAATCTCCTTCTATTTTTTTTGTTGAAGGGTTTAAATCGCCCCATTCTGTCCTATTTCCATTGTCAATTGGCTCAACGTAGTATTTCTTTCCTGTTTTTAGGCTTGTGACTATAAATCGCCCAGTATCATCACTGTTTACAAGAAAATTCTTTATTGCATTATATTCTTTTTCATTCATCTTAATTGCTTCCATATAGTTCACAGAAATCATTTACAAATTCGTGAAGGTTATTGTATCTGACAATGCTTTCACAATTGCTTGAATATAGTATATCTTCTACTTTTTTATCTTTATTGTATGGCGCATTAATCAATATTCCGTGTTTTGCATTAGAGCCTAAAAAATTCCAATCATTGTCATCAATAAGATAATCGCAAATCAGTTTTGTCTTATCCTTTATGAATACAATTCCATCATATTCGATGCCGTTTTTTTCAAGCCAATCCAACGTTTGCTTTTTGTTGTTGACCGATTTTTGGTATGTAATAATAATGATATTTGCTATTTTAGACAAACGCTTTATATCTTCTTTAACATTGTAAAATGGTTTTGCGTCCAAGAATATTTCGTCCGAATGCAATTGAAAAAACCAATGGCTTGAAGACATCCCTGTCTCTGACTCAATTTTTGGAAATGTGATTTCAGTTCTGAAATCCTTTATATCAGACACTTCTTTACTTTCGTTGAAATATTCGTTATATAAGTCAACCATGATTTGAAGATTATCCCTTAAAACGCCATCAACGTCAATACCAATAGTAAAATCTTTCATATAAAATTAAATTTGTAATTATTATACAAAAAATGTTTTTAAAAAGCAAAAAGCCACAATTTTTATTGAGGCTTTTCTTCCAATATGAATAATATCACTGTTCCTACTTGGTATATTTCTTTAATTGTTATCTCATTATTACTCCATCCAACTGACATATATGGCCCACCTTCGGTATCAACAGATAAAATCTTTTTTGTTGCGGGGTCAAAATTTAAATAAATTGGCATCCAAGATTCTTCTGGCTTGAAAAGATAGTTTTTTCCAAATGATTGTACAAAATGGTGCGTGTGGCCATATCTGTCGCTTTTTACATCGTAACTTTTTTTCATGTTTATGATTTTTTATAAATATATTTCTTTTTTTAAAAAATTAATAATATTCACCAATAATTCTTCTTTCTTCAAGCCCGTACTCGTTGGTTTGCAATCCATAAACATTAATAAATGAATCAGTTGCTCCGGTCCATTCACCATATTTTTTTGATTCTTGAAGCATATCAGCTGAAAATCTAACCTCTTGAATGTCATCAAGTTCATATTCTTTAATGAAGTCAATGCACAATTGGACCATCCGTTCTTGCAATTCTTTTACATTTGCAATGGTTGTCTTTTGATTTTCATATTTCTTGCATTCCCAATCAGGCCAATGTGTTCTGACCCTTTTGACAAATTCTTGTTTTTCTTCATTTGAAAGATTAATGAAGTCTTCTGCTAATTTTTCTACTTTTTTGTTTTTCATTAGTAATGGTTTGCTGTTCTTGTAAATATACAAAAAATAATTTGATAAAGCAAACTATTTATTTTAAAATATAGATTTTTATGGCAACAACCTCAATATATACGGTTAAATTACCAAAGATACTTGATATTATTGAATATAATGGTTTTTTTAATTTGCCTAAAGTACATTTTACAATTACTGACAGAGACACTGGTAGAGTATTATATGATGACGTACCAAGTGGAGACCAAATATCATTTTCAACAGCAATTGGTGCAGATTTGAGACTTATTGTTTCAAAAAACAAATATATAACAGAAGGACGCACTGTACATCTTGGAAACCCAGAAAATAATGTTTATAGATTTATTAAGGCCTCAAATGAAAAAGAGATTGTTTTGATTGCTCTTAAAAGAGAAACAGGATATTGCTGTTCTGGAGAAAAATTAGTTGATTATGTCCATGCTTTTTATGATAGAAATTTTAATAATTTCACATTAACAAACCCAACAAAAGTTTTAGTATCAAATCCAATTGTGGCTAATAATTTGACAACAGATTTAAACGCTTGCTTAACAACTCCGATTTCCACTCCATCTGGCATTAACGATTTTAAAGCAGGATTTGTTAATGAACTTAATGATGAAGATGCACTACACACAGTATACGTTAACGGCCCATCTGGTGAAAATGAAATTGATTTAGATTATGATTGGAATAGTAAGCATGCATATGTTTTTGATAATTCATTTAAATTGTACGTAAACGAAAAAAATTTTGATTATTTAACTTTTGAAGCTTATAATGAAAATGTTTATACATTTAGTATTAAATTATCTAAATATGGAAATCCAAATGAAGCCTCAATTCAATATAGATATTTTGATAAAGATGTTGGAAAGTCTATAAATAATACTGGTTGTACAACATATGAAGTTACTTCAACTGAAATGACACAGATAAGAAACTCATTTGCAACTGGAAAAACTTGCACAATAGGTAGTAAAGAGGTTAGATTCACCATATATGATAGAATATCTTACAACGGTGCTATATATGATGTTGAAGAAACAGAAAACGGTGGATATAGGCTTGTTGAATCTCAGACAGATTATAATTGGACTAATTATACATTTGGGGACATTTTAACGTCAAATGATAATGGAATTGTAATACAATTTAGGAGAAGTCCGAAAGATAATAGCCATTATTTTTCAAAAGATATAGATAATTTTTATTATTTTGATGTTGTAACTGGTTACGTAAATGTTTATGGAAGCGTTAACACATTATTGGTATATTCTGATAATATAACTCTTGATGTGACTGATGATAATGACAAGTATATTTTTTATAGGCTTTTTGGTTATATAAATTCAAATAGAATAAGAAGGGTTAAAGATTTAAAATTAAAATCAACAGTATTAACTGAAGGGTGTTATGCTTATATGTTTGACGAATGCGACTTTACAGATGTTCCTGATATTATAAATGCACAAACTTTAAGAGCGCATAGCTGTGAAAGTATGTTTTCTTTTAATAGTTCTTTATCTGAGCTCCCATATAATTTTTTTGCATTTTCAATATCAAATTTATATACCAGTAGTTATGGAAGTATGTTTTATGGATGCACAAATTTATCTTTACGCACAACACAAACAATAACTGTTGATAGTTGTGAAAATTATTCTTGTTACAGAATGTTTTATAATTGCATTTCAAATAGACATTGTAATATTAATATTGGTAATAAAACAGCTTTGAATATACCATCTTCTGCATTTTATCAAATGTTTTACAATAATATTAATGCAAATATTAGTTTTATTAAAATAAAAGCTGGTAGTGTTAATAACAGAGGATTTTCTGGAATGTTTGAAAAATGTAATAAGATGTATTTTCCTTCTGATATTAACGAATATTATGTGTCTATAAATGGTACAATTGGAACAGAAGGGTGTGCCAATATGTTTAGTGAATGTTCTAATTTACAAAACACTTCAATAACTAACTTATTAATACATACTACTAATATAGGAACAAGCGGGTGCTCTCATATGTTTTATAAATGTTTAAAATTAGAAGTTCCAATTATTTTTACACATCTTTTAGAAAATGGTTTAATAACTGGTAGCTATTGTTTTTCACATATGTTTGATGGGTGCGAAAAATTAACATTTGGGCCTAGTTTACGTGCTGGTGTATTGTCTGATTATGCTTGTGAATACATGTTTAATAATTGTAAAAATATTTCAAGTGCATACTATGTTCTTAATACAACAGGATTAACTTTAGGAAACTTTTCTTGTCAATTTATGTTTTGTAATTGTAGCAAATTATTAATAGCTCCTTTTTTAAAAAATTTAATTTTATCAACAGGATGCTTTAGTCATATGTTTGAAAATTGTGAATTATTAAAATCTTTTGATTTTGGAAGTTTTGTAAGTACATCAATACCAAATCATGCATTTGAGTATATGTTTACAAATGCTGGAATAGAAAAAGTTGGCGATTGGTCTAATATTATTACAGCTGGAGAATACGCTTGTCAATATATGTTTAGTCATTCAAAATTAAAGTATCCACCAGAAACTGGAGCTTTAACGCTTAATAAATATTCTTATTATCATATGTTTGAATATTGTGACTTGTATACAGATATGAAATTAGTTGCATCCAATATACCAGATTATGCTTATGCATATATGTTTTCAAATGCAACAATTAATAGTTTCAAAAAAACATTTTTTGTATTAAATTTTGAATATTGTGGAAATTATAGCTTTAGTCATATGTTTTATTACACAAAAAGCCGTCAAAAAAGCGAAGGAATTGTTTGTGGAAAATTTATAATAAAAAGAATTAATTGTGTAAATCCATATTATGTAAAAGTATTTAGTAATAGAGGAGATTTAAGAAGATATGCTAACAATTACAATAAATTTTCAAATGTTCGGTATTATTGGGCTTTACCATATAGAGACGCTTTTGTTGACAATGACCATATAGCACTTGTTAAAAGTAAAATGAAAAGTGGAAGCGGTGCTGACTGTTTACAAACAGAGGCTGGATTTATTGATACTATAGATTTACGATATGCAAATGAATCAAAGTTTGTTTTATCAGAATTTTTGGCTTCTTCAAATACAGCGTGTACTGTTTACGATACACTTGACGATGAGTTTAGTGGAATGGAAAAGGGAGAATACAAAATTGTAAAGAAAGATAGTGATTTTTTGATAAAATTTGGTTCTAATACAACTGGAGATTATTGTTGCGAATATATGTTTTCTCATTGTGATTTTGCTATAGATGGGCATATGGTAAAATTTACAGGTACAAAACTTGGGTCTCATGCATTTTCTCATATGTTTGATGGGTGTGAATATTTAAATTCTATACCAATATTAAACACAATAAATTCACTTGGTATAGGTAGTTTTGAATACATGTTTGCAAATTGTAAAAATTTATTTGATAAAGTATCTAATTATGTCTCAAATAATGTTACATTAACCGGATATTCTTCTAAAATTCTTGAACTAAAACGAGCTCAAACTGGTTATATTGAAAATCTTGACATGTACTATTATACAATTTTTGGCTCAAACATTACTACAGTACCAGTAGATTGCTGTAAAGGAATGTTTAGAGGATGTAAAAATTTGAAATACGGCCCAGTTATTCAAAATATAACACCAGGTTCTGGCGCTTATGAAGAAATGTTTTATAATTGCAATAATCTAAGAACTATAAGATATGAAAAAACATCAGCACCAACAAATGCTCAATTTTCAGATTGGGTTAAAAATGTTAATAGTTCTGGAATTTTTTCAAGAGCAACAAGTTGGAATGTAACGTATGGAGACAATGGAGTTCCTACTGGATGGGAAGTTCAAACTGACTAATAACGAAAAAATGGAATAAAAAATGATTACTGATTATTTATCTTTCACAAAAGGAGAAAGTGATGTAACTATTAGAATTAATAGACATTTTACTTTAACAACAAATGTTTCAGGATTAACAATGACAGATTTATACCCGACAGAACCTTCTTGGTTTATTGCTTATAGTTTTGATAAAACAAACTGGCGTAATTTTACTTGGGACATAAATAGTTGTTTAAGTAATTCAGTAACTATTAATAATACAAATCCAACTGTTTATATTAAAGGGTTTTATCCAGCAAAATTAAAAATAATTTCATTTGATATTAGTGGAGGAAATGTTTATGCTGATGGAAACGTAATGTCATTGAAATATTGTAAAACATCAGAAAAAACAGCAGATGAGGATTCTTACGGGTGTGCTTTTTATGATGATTCATATATTAATGAAAGAATTATACGTCAATATGACTTTTATGGGCTTTTTAGCGGGTGTACTAATTTAGTGACTCCTCCTAAAATAGAGGCTGAATTGATTTTTAAAGGAGGGTGTTATGGAATGTTTAGTGATTGTACAAATTTAATTTCAGCACCAAGAATAAAAGTAAAAACACTTTCAGACTCCGCATTAGTTAATATGTTTTATAATTGTCCAATTATATCAGAAGTTTATTTATATGCAAGATATAAAGAAGAAAATTCTTTAACAGATTGGCTATCTGGTACATCAAGAAATGGGGTTATATATACAAATGCAGATATAAGGTTTTCTTTTGATAGTAATGACAAACCATCTTCTTGGACAACAAAAACAATTCCAGAAACTGCAAATGTAGAAGAATTTTCAACTGATGAATTAAATAATATACGTGAAAAAATTCACTTTCAAATGACTAATAATTATACCCCTAAATATGTAGGTGCCTGGCAATTTGTTTCAGATGCTGCTTATACTGGTTTTATGGGAACTTTTGGCATCATAAATGTTGTTAATAATAATTATGGTGACATCATCAATTATTTTGAGTTCTTTTTACCAGGTATTAAACAACTAGTTCTTACAACAACAAATGGACAAGATATAACTACTACTGTACCTGAACATTTAAATGGTGATACTCGTAATTATTTTTTTTATAATGTTCCAGTTTCTCTTGTCCCTGGAACTTATTATAATATTAAAGCAATTACTGAATGCGGGCAATGTTTTTCTATGCTATTTGTATATTAAAAAGGGAACTATATACAACTTGACACAAAAAAAAGCGTTCCAATATTGGAACGCTTTTCCCTTTCACTTTATTGTTACGACTATTATGTTTTCTTTTTTATCTTAATAACATTGTTGCGTTAAACCTTATTACTTCGTCTCTCATATCTTTTGTAAGTTTTTCTTTAAATTGTTCCATAATGAAGTGTGGCAATCCGTAATATGGTTCAGCGATACTACAGGCCATTGCAGCTATTGTATCTGAATCGCCACCAATCCATATTGACTTTCGTATACAATCAATAAAGTCACGACTTTCAAGGAAACAAATAATTGCTTCTGGAACAGTAATTTGGCAAGTTGCATCGAAATTATGTGATTTTGTTCCAATTTCGGTTATTGGCTTTGATAAATCATATTTGAAATCTTCTTCCAAAATACGTTTCATGTCTTCTTTTCCAGCACCGCTTCTTGCAAGGTATATTGCTTCTGCTATTGCTTGAGCGCCTTTTATACCTTCTTCATGGTTATGTGTGACTTCTGCCGACTTTTTAGCCAAATCAAGGCATTCTTCAAGTGTATTGGCATAGAATGCACAAGGTGACACTCTCATGCCTGACCCATTGCCATAACTGTTTATTGGCTTATAGGAATCGCTTAAAATCCAAGTTTTAAATTTTCCGCCATAACCGGAATCAGGATATTTTGTTGCCCAATTCTTAAGAATTTTTGACAATTCTTCTGGTGATTCACCACCTGTATTAACAATCCAATCCATAACAGCAACGGTAAGCACCGAATCATCGGTGAACTTACCGTTTTTTAATATTTCAATAGTATCAGGGCTTTCTTCGTGAGTATTATTCCATTCATAAATGGACCCACAATAATCGCCGATTAATGCTCCAATATATTGCATTACTTACGATTAATTGTAATCTTTATTGAGCCCGTTGAATTCTTTTGTTGATTTTTATTGTCACAATTGTTTTTATGTGAGGAACAACGGTTTTCCGTACAAGCAGTAAAACGGCCTTGTTCGTCTCTTGGTTGAGATTTTGCCTTTGCAGAAAACACCTTACGAATCAAATCTTCGTCAACATCAATTTCAAATTCCTTTGATGGGTTGGTGTAATTGCTAATATAATCATTGTTATGGTCAATAACTCTATGAGCCTTACTGATAAATTTTCCGCCTGCAAGCACAAATTGCTTTGCATCTCTAACAGCATTCTTGACTTCAGTTCTTACTTTCCAATAAATCTTGCTTTCAGCACGTGCCAATGCAATTTTCTTTCCGATTTCAGGGTTGAACCTGTCTTTATTATCGCATTTTGCATATCCTTTTGCAAATGTTCTGAAATTATACATAAATTGATTTCCAGAGATTCCTGTTGGGACAATTACGTCACAGGTCAAATAACACTTAACAGTCTTGTTTTCCTCGTCAATAGTGTACTGAGGCTTCTTGGTAAATTTTACCTTAAAATCATCTCTATAATTTTTCATAATAATAAAATTTTAGTTCTTTTTATTTTTCTTATAATATTTTCTTTTCTTAACTTTTTTTTTGGTATCAGAAGCTTTATCTTCTTTTACACCATCAATATACAAATTTTCTTTTTTAATTCCAAGTGTATCAACAAATTTTTCGAGAGTAAGGTCACAATATTCGTCAATCCAATCAGTAACATAGTATAATTTCTTAGAGCCGGCGATTAATCCAAATATAATTGGGTCTTTTCTCTTTGCTCTTTCGTATTCTGTTTCTTTATATGCTGTCTTTTCAGGGTCATAATGAAGAACAACATAATTGTCGAATATTTCAAGTTCGTTTAACTTTGAAATTTTGTTTACAACTTCTTGTGGTATTGGCCTTGAAAAGTTTTTAATGTAGTCCAAAGAAAGCCCTTTTTCACATTTTTTGATAAAGTCAACTATTGTATCTTCATCAATTACGTAATAGTATCCTTCAGCAAACAATGCTGATTCATATTTATTTGTAATAAGTCCCTTTAACAGTTCTTCTTGCAAGGCTGTTTGCCCCATATCAACAGCATTGTGCAATGCTCTTAGGTAGTTGCTAACCCTATCTCTATATGTAAATGCTGATTCTTTTGACGTTGCCTTTACAAGAGAGAAGAATTTGATGGCATCGACTTCATATTTTTCATCTTCTTTCTTATTCTTTTTAAAGATTTTAAAAAATAGATTTTTAATCTTATTTTCTTTTCTTTCTTGTTTATGGCCTTTGGCTTTAATTCCTGAATAGTCATATGGATATGTGTTTATTGAATATGCAACATTATCATTTCTTGTACTTCCGAATGAACCATACCCTGCCATTACATATTTAATCTTTTTTTCGACAATTAATTTTGTTAGGTCTTTTATGCCAGCTGAAGCAATTTCGTCAAAACTAAGTCCTTCAGGTGTTTGGTATAATGGTAGCCATCTTGTACCAGAATTTATTTCTGAATCAACATCTGTTGAATATGCTGTTGTGCGCCCATTATTAGAAGCGATTTCACCGTTATTGGACATTTGTATATTAAACATATTGCCCGAATTAACAATGTTTGTTGCTTCATTTTCTACAATTTTTGGGAATTCCGTTTTTTTCTCATGTTCTTCGGCACGTTTCCATTTTTGTAAACTTTTGTTAATACTAACACCGTCATCAAATAATTTAAGGTGACGTTTATCGTCTGTTAAAAGTTCCCTACTCATTGTCAATCAAGTTTAATTCGATAATCAAGTTATTTCTATTTTCTTCATTTGTTAAATCGCATCCGTCAAATGCCTCCCATACATGCCTGGTATATGAAGTGTCATAAACCATTGCTTTTCCGCTTTCATCAATACTTCCAACGTTGAATGTTTTTGTTGTTTTCTTAATGAATCTGCCGTATTTTTTACCATCGTCAAACTCATTCCAATCAATGTTTTTTTCTTGCTTTAGCAATTCAACTTGCTCATCTGTGTTCTTTGACATAAGAACTTTATGAGGAAGATATGTTTGACACGTCTGTTGCTTACTATTTCTCACACAGTCAATGTTTCTAAAAAGAAGCCATGCAATAGCATCGTTAGCGTTGTCAACATTCCACACTTTACAGTCAAATTGATACAGTGGTGATGATTTTACGTTTTCAATACAAATTGCCAACACATCACTTGAACTTGCGCAAGTAGGTATATCCTTTAGTTGGTTAGCCATCATAACTTGTGAAAACTTTGATGTGGCAAGTGAGGCAATAATACTTTGCATTTTACACATTCTTCCACCAAAAAACACATCACCTTCTGGGTTGTTCTTCCTGATAATCAATGAAATTTCATCGCTTTGCGTGTAGGCAAAAATACAGCCTTGGACTTCTTTACAAAGATATTTTGCTGTTTCGTTCATTGCTTCGATAAACGTATCATCGAAAGGCTTTTTAAACTTGTTCTTTATCATTTTTGAAAAAGAACGGCCATCAATGTGCGCAATTATGTATTTATCAGTATCAAGAAAATAGTTAGCCTTTGTTTGGTAGGAATAACATTTTTCTTTAAGAGAAAAGTTTTTGTTTTCCATAAATTCAAATTTACTTATAATATACAAATAAAATTTCGAATAAACGAATTATTTGTCAAAATAATATATTGGATTTTCTAAATCTTTTTTAGACACTATAATATCAGATTTATCAATATAGTTTTCCCAATTAAATATTATTGACTGATAGTTGTATCCACGTTCACTTGATTTATTATAATAGTTGTCACATTTATATTGGAATATAGTTCCATTCCTAAGAGTTAAAAATCCGTGTAAAAAACCTCTTGGTACAAAAAATTGCCTTTGGTTCTCTTCAGAAAGATATGCCGAATATATACGGCCATAATTAGGACTATCTTTTCTTATGTCAACAATTACATCTATGACAGCGCCTTTTATTACACGAACAAGTTTAGCTTGTGCATATGCTCCTTCCTGAGAATGCATTCCACGTAATACGCCGTATGCTGAAAATGATTGATTATCCTGTACAAATGTTACATCTGCTACTTTTTTTTTAAATTCCTTTTCATTAAATGATTCATAAAAATATCCACGTTCATCAAAAAACATTTTAGGACTAATCAACGCTGGCCCGTTTTCAATTTTCCAAATTACTTCCATTTAAAATTAATTCTGTTTCTATGTCTTCTTTTTCTTTTGACATATTATTCATTATTTCAACGAAATCGTTGTATTTTTTTAGATGCTTTGAAGCCTTATGTACAAAATCACTATATACATTAATGTATTTTTTCAAAAAATTTTCTTGTGCATCTTTTTTATCAAGAAAACAACAACCGCATTTATTTGAATTAAGTACGGATTTATCCACATAAACAACAGAAGTATCATCCATAAACAACTTCATACCCAATTCATCAAATTTTATTTCATTTATGATATGTTCTTCAATTCTCATTCCAAAACTGTCTCCTTGATTTACTACAAACAGTTTATTTTCTTTTTTTAAATCATTAAATGTCATATTTCTCTAACTTTTTATTATATAATTTCATTAGATATTGTCCGTATTCATTCTTTTCCATTGCTTTTGCTGATTGTAATAGTTGGTCACTATTAATCCACTCATTATCATAAGCTATTTCCTCAAGGCAAGCAATTTGCAATCCTTGTCTTTTTTCAATGGTCTCAATGTAATTAGATGCTTCTGATAAACTATCAAATGTGCCTGTATCAAGCCAAGCGAATCCTCTTGGCAATTCTTCCATAAACAACCTATTTTCTTTGATATACAGATTATTAAGTGATGTAATTTCAAGTTCACCTCTTTCTGATGGTTTTATTTGCTTTGCCTTTTCAACAACATCATTTGGATAGAAATACAATCCTACAATAGCATAATTTGATTTTGGATTTTTCGGTTTTTCTTCGATTTCTTTAATATATCCATCAGGACCTAGTGTTGCAACGCCATATCTTTCTGGGTCATTTACATAATACCCAAAAACTTTTGCCAACTTTTCCATATCAAAAGCACCAGTAGCGGCATATTTTGCGGATATTAAATAGTCTGAAAAACCAGGGCCGTGAAATATGTTGTCGCCAAGAATTAAGCAAACAGAATTATCTCCAATAAACTCTTCACCAATAATGAAAGCCTCGGCTATACCATTAGGTTTTTCTTGAACTGCATATGAAAAAGAAACGCCGAATTGTCCACCATCTCCAAGCAATCTTTTGAAAGAATCAGCGTCTTCAGTAGTTGTTATAATAAGAATATCACGAATTCCAGCTAACATCAAAACTGAAATCGGATAATAAATCATTGGCTTATCATAAATTGGCAACAGTTGTTTTGATACGCCTTTTGTTATTGGGAAAAGCCTAGAACCCGTACCACCAGCAAGACAAATACCTACGCACATAATAATTTGTTTTTATCAGTTATTATATTTTCATTAAATTTTTTAAAAGAATATAGTTTTAATATTATACCATTTTTTTACATAAATCAAATTTTATATTGGTTTTTATAATAAATTTTATATTTTCCCGAAGTGACATTATCAAGCCACTTTTTATTTTTCATATACCAATTTACTGTTTCTTTTATTCCATCATTGAATTTTTTTGATGGAATCCATCCTAGTTCTTCTTTTATTTTTGAACAGTCTATTGCGTATCGTTTGTCGTGCCCTTTTCTATCTTCAATGAACTTTATTGTTTTTCTGTAGTTTTCAATCAAATCGTCTTTTGGGCTATTTAAGTCTTCGAAGTTCAGTTCAACGAATGCTTTAATAATTGAATCAATTATTTCTAGATTCGTTTTTTCGCAATTTCCACCTATATTATATGTTTCCCCATTTTTTCCTTGATGGAAAATAATATCAATTGCATCAGCATGGTCTTCAACAAAAAGCCAATCTCTTATGTTATCGCCATTTCCATATACAGGAATTGGGCGCTTTTCAGAAAGATTATTTATAACTAACGGAATCAACTTTTCTGGAAATTGGTTTGGTCCATAATTGTTTGAACAATTTGAAATTGTTATGTTCATTCCATATGTGTCATGGTAGGATTTGACAAATAAGTCGCTTGATGCTTTTGATGCTGAATAAGGACTATGTGGGTCGTATTTGTTTGTTTCTTTGAACAATTCTTTGTCATTAAAGTTCAATGAGCCATATACCTCATCGGTTGATACGTGATGAAATCTATGGATTAAATAATCATCTTTCCAAAAATCTTTTGCCGCATTAAGCAAATTTACTGTGCCAATTACATTTGTAGTAACAAATTCTATTGGGTTTACAATACTTCTATCCACATGCGTTTCTGCTGCAAGATGTATTATATCAGTAACATTGAACGTCCTAAATGTTTCCATTACAAAATTGAAATCCGTAATATCTCCTTGTACAAATGTATAATTACTTTGAGTTTCAACGTCTTTAAGATTCTCAAGGTTTCCAGCATATGTAAGAACATCAAAATTTATAATCCTGTAATCAGGATACTTATATACAAAATGTCTGCAAACATGACTACCAATAAACCCAGCACCTCCTGTAATTAAAATCGTTTTCATTTTTTCTTTTTCTTTTTATACCATTTCATAAATTCTTCATATTCTCCTTCTTTCAATTTTCCACGTTTATGGTTACGTTTTCCGTCTTTATATAATATTATAATTCCAATTAAATTAAGAATTAATAAAAGTGCAATAAAGATAATTAATATTGTATTCATTATAAATTTTCGTTAAATTGTTCTAATTCGTTTATTTTTATCCAATCGGTATAATGTGTGTCTAAAAATGTCATTATTCCACTTATGCTTCCAATAGGCTTGTCGCTTGAAATCAAGAATCTTATTCTTTCATTTCCTTCAGTCTCATAATCCAATATTTTCCAGTTATCATTCAATGGGTCAAAAATTTTTGAGCTTACATATAACGTTTCTGTCGGAATCAAAGGATTTGGATGAAGTTGTTTCCTATATTTTCCAACTTCTTCCAACTCGTTTTCTGTATATGTCTCAAGAATCTTTTTACATAAAAAATTATGTAAATTTTTTGAAAATTTAATTTTTTCATTTAAATAATCCAATTTATCACTTATTGGTGTTAATTTAATCCTTAAATCATTAATTTCTGATTCTATTTTTTTCTTTTCGCCAATTAATTCAATTAATTCTTTTAATTTATTCATAATTTTTTTATAATATTTTTTTTATTAAAAACAATTATCCATTTATTTTGTCTTTCATTAATTAACCACATTAATTTGGCACGACTTCATTATTTCCAATGCTTCCTTATGCTTTTCATGTGTAACTCCTGCACAGCAAGAAGCATCAACAGTAATTTCAGCCCTATCATACAATACAGCCTTATCCATTAATACATTGCTAATTACACAAATATCAGTACAAAATCCTACATACTCAATCTTAAGATTTCCTTCAAATGCTTCATCCATCTCAAGGAAATTTGCCATTACTGTTGAGCCAAATGTTGGCTTATGAAAATACATCACATCTTGGTTTTTGTAGACATCGGAATAAATAAGTGCATCTTTGATATCAGGATGAATTTGCCATCCCTTTGTTCCTTTAATGCAATGTTCAATAGGAAGCATTTTACCTTCATTCGTATTCAGGTAATTCTCATCATGTGTATCCATTGTTACAAAAATATAATCCCCATCAAAATCATTAATCTTCTTTACAATGTTCGGAACTGCTTTGATTGCTTCTTCGTTTTGTAATGCACCTGTTATAAAATCTATTTGGGCATCTATAACAACTAAAATTCTCTTTTCTTTCATGAAAAAATTAATTTTTTCTTTAATATACATTTTTAAATGAAAAAAAACAAAAAATCGTTAAACGGAGATTTTTTTTGAAAAAGCATATTATTTATATGAAAACTGTAAGAAATGAATGACAATCAATATCCACAAGACACAAGCGTAAACCCTAAAGTTTCATCAATATTGGGTACATGGCAGAACTTGCAAATAATACTTGGGCAACAAGTACAAAGATATATTCAATCTGTCAATACAAAGAATCAAAACAACAGACGAGGCGTATCTATCAGCGACATTAATGGTTTGTTATCATTCTTGGAAAGCACAATTAACAATACACTTAGCGTAACTTTAAATCAAAAAATAAGCATAAGTAAGTTAAAAACACAACAAAATACAATGAATGAATCAAATAATGGCAAGAAACAAACGATAAGACTGAACGAAAGTCAAGTCAATAACCTTGTAAAGAAGGTTGTGAAAGAGTCTGTAAAGATGGTGCTGAAAGAAAACCAGATACTACAATGGACGAAAGACGATTTTTATGAGTTTGTATATAACTATTTGGATGCTCAAAATGTACACAATGGTTTGTTGATTGATACACCCTTTGGTGATTTGAATTACAAGTTCTCAGATGAAAAGACAACTTTATATATTTGGTTTGATAGTGAAGAAGAATGTAGTAAACTAAATGATTATGTGGACGCTGATGATGTCTATGATATATCATATTACGGCAATTGTGCATTTATAAGACTAATAGATGATTAAGCAGCACACTTGACAATCTTAACCTCCTCGAATGTAACTACATTCAAGGCGTGTTCCATAATGGCGAATATTTAGCAGCCCTATTTTTGTGCCGACTGGTATATAGTTTCCATCAAAAAATGAATTGAGCACTATTGCTTATATAAAGCTTTTATTTAAAATTAAAATAAGCTATAAAAATATATAAAAAAATAGCTTTTTATTATAGCACTAGTACTGAAAAAAAAAAACATTTTTTGCTATTTTTGAAATTTTTATGTATATTTTATAAAAAATCAAAAATGAAAGCGTTTTTCTTGAATATATGGGCTTTTTTTAAAAAAGTTGGACACTTTATCAAAAATGTATTTAAACTCTTTAAAATTGTTTTTTATAACAAATTAAAATACAAAATTGTTGATGAAGCATTGAACGGATATTGGTTTGATTATGGATACTTATATAATATAGAATATGCAAAATTGGCTGAAATGAAGAGCAATTTTGAAAAATATGGTATGTCTACAGATAACGACAATATTATAAGACAAATTGAATTAGCCATGAAATTGTTGAAAATCATTAACGATGAAACAGACCTTTTTGATTATGTCGATAATGAGCAAAGCAAGTATTCTTCAATAGGTTCAAAAGAATGGCTTGAAAACAAAAAATATGTATGCAAAGTAAACGTAAATCTTAAAAACGCAAAAAGATTTGCCGCAAATGACGAATATCTTGAATTGTTTAATAAATGGCCACATGAACTTTATGAAACAAAAGCAAGATACCTTTACCATAAATTAAGATACTATTTTGAAATATACTGGTGGGATTAATTTTAATTTTTATAAAAAAAAAATAAACAATGATAGAAATAAAAACAACAGAAGACCTTTCTCTTAGAAATAATAAAGGTGATGATGACGTGTATGTTAACGATGTTTCTGTGGAATATGAGCAAGATACTGTAGATGAAGAAGATTATCAAATACTTAAAGTGTCCACTGAAAACAACGGAGTTGCAAGATACATTAACATATCCACAGAAAAATGGTCAATTTCAGATATTGACGATTTGATTCAAATATTAGAAGATTTTAAAAAAAGGGCATCACTATGAAAGAAAAAAATGACACTTATGTAACAATTGAAACATTGAAAAGTATGTTCAAAACGGTTAAAGAAGAATATAAAAAGAAATTTATTGAAATGTATGATTTTGATTTAACTGATTGTTATTGGATTGAAAACATACTTTATGTTTCGGATTATTATTTTGATTTCTATGATGTAAAATTTGCTGTTGATAATTCAATTGGATTTGAATTCTTGGATAAATGGTGCGATTATAGCCTTACAGTGTATGAAAATTTCCATGAAAGAGTAACACTGCAAGAATATAAGATAGGAATTCTACCATACAAGGAAGAAGATATTGAAAATCTACAAAAACTTCAAAAAGAAAAAAATCGCATAGAAGCAGAAATTGATGATTTAATAAATAATATGAAAAATAGGACAATACAATAGACTGAATAAACAAATAAAAGGAGCCAATAAATTGACTCCTTTTTCTATTTTTGCATTTGTTGTTTTTATGCGGATGCTGTTTCTATAGTCCACCCATTTGGTATTCCATGTACACCAGTAACATTCCATGTTGCCGCCGCATTCTTTACGAATGTTCCAGATGATGCAACACCATTTACCCAATTGTTTGTATATGTTGTTGAAGGTGTTGTTGTAAACATTGCCTTTATGTAATTAAGATTTCCGCAGTCATAGAACATTCTATAATAACAATATTCTACCAAATTCGTTGCAGGCAATTCAGGTGCCGTAACTAATGACGTGCACCCTTGGAACATATTAAAATAACAACTAGATGTCAAAGTTGTTGCAGGCAATGCAGGTGCCGTAATCAATGATGTGCACCCTTGGAACATACCTGAATAACAATAATCTGCCAATGTTGTTGCAGGCAATTCAGGTGCCGTAACTAATGACGTGCACCCTTGGAACATACTTAAATAACAACTATATGCCAAATTCGTTGCAGGCAATTCAGGTGCCGTAACTAATGACGTGCACTCTTGGAACATATTTATATAACATTCTTCTGCCAAAGTCTTTGCAGGCAATGCAGGTGCCGTAACCAATGACTTGCATTTATTGAACATATATCCATAACAACTAGATGTCAAAGTCGTTGCAGGCAATGCAGGTGCTGCTGTTAATGAAGTACAATTATGGAAAAGACAGAAACATCCATAAGCAGGCATTGCAATATCACCTCCAACTTCATTGAACAATGATGTGACATCCCCTGCTGCCTTGATTTTTCCTGTCATTGAAAATCGGTGGTAATTTGAATTATTAGCCCCAAGTTTTTTATTTGTGCCCTTGAATTTTACTGAATCACCGACATTGGCCAATGTGATAGTGTTCCCTAATGTATAGTCATTCCATGTTTCACCGTTATCGGTTGAATATTGCAAAACGGCATTTTCCAATGTAGTTGCAGTTCCAACACGATTGAGCTGTATTGTACTGTTTGCCTCTTCAGCCGTGAATTTCAGTATCGGGTCGTAATAAGGATTATAATGAACCTCATTTTCATTAACGCATACTGATACGTTAGGAAGTACAAAATCAGTGCTACCAGTAAATTTTTTATAATCTGAATGTGTGTCAAATTTCTTTAAATATTTCATTACATTAATATTTTATAATAAATAGGTAATTGTGTTTGTTTTTTTAAAATAAAATTTGTATTTTATATTAAAATTCTATAATATGAGTAAAAGAGATTTATTGGTAGACCTTGGATACGAAGATTCTGTTGTTTTTGAGTCTCCTGATTACGATAATGCTATTATTGGCACTGATGACAACAGCCGTGTTGTATATGATTATGACAAGATGGTTGAGTGTTTAATGGAAGAATATGGAATGGATTATGAAGAAGCCGTTGAGTTTATTGATTATAATACTATTAGGGCACTTTCGTACTATCCAAATGGACCAATTGTAGTCCACGGAATTGAGATTTATGATGAATACAATAAGCCGTTTAAAATGGATACAGAAGAAGAAATAAAAAGGGTTTCAGAAGATTGTATTAATTGGATTAAAAGTTGGTTTGACGAAAATGGAAATGGATGTAATGCAATAGTAGGCGTTAGCGGAGGAAAAGATAGCTTGATAGTGGCAGCTTTATGTGCAAAAGCACTTGGCCCTGAAAGAGTAATCGGAATTTCTATGCCTGATAATGGACAAGGAACAAATGAAGCAGAAAAAATTTGTGAGTACCTTGGTATTAAATATTATTGTATACCTATTGATGGAATAACAGGTGCTATGAATTTTTCATTAGAGCTTACAGGTGATAAAGTTTCAAAACAAACAAAGCAAAATATTCCTCCAAGAATAAGGATGTCGCTTCTTTATGGATTTGCTCAATCACATAATGGTAGGGTTGTTGGAACAACAAATTTAGATGAAAGATTAACAGGATATTTTACAAAATTTGGAGATGGGCTTGCTAGTGATTTAGAGCCAATAGAACTGTTAACTGTTGGAGAAATTATTAAAATAGGAAAATATCTTAATCTTCCGGATAAATGGTTATATAAGACACCATCTGCGGATTTACCAAATACAAAAACAGATGAAGAAGAATTAGGCTTTTCTTATAAGGATTTTGATGAATATATAAGACACACTAAAGAGTTACCAAAAGAAATTGTTGATAAATTAGAAAAAAGAATTAATGATAATTCTTATAAATTAAATCCAATTGCTCATTATGTTCCTTAAAAAATAGCCGTTTATTCGGCTATTTTTTTTAATAGGGTTTCTTTGTTTTCTATAACTTCATAAGGGTATTTAATACCTAAATTTGAAAAATATATTAAAGTTATATTATGCTCTTTACATAATTTATTCTTATTTTGGTCTAAATAACAAATTTTTTCAAAATCTTTCTGCAATTTATTGTCATCATTATCCCACCACCCCTTTTCAAAATGCTGCCTTCCTTGACATTCTATTGCTATGTTTTTTTGTGGTATAAAAAAATCAAGGCTTTGATATCCAAGCCAATCAAAACGTTTTTGTTCTTCGAAAATAATACCATTTTCTAATAACAAATCTTTTATTTCATTTTCTAAATGGCTTTGTTTACATTTTGGACAACCTCTTAAATTGTGTGTGAAATTATAATATGTACATGTTTTCCAAATTTGGTTACAATTAAGGCATTTTAATATTAAATAAGTTGATGACCCATACCATTCACAATTATTACCATTTTTATCACAATATCCTAGAAATTCGTAATTTCTTTTTTTACAAACATCTAAAATGTTTTGTAAACTTTTAGTTTCATCAGATAATCTTTTTTCTGCACTTAGCTTTGTGGAACATTTTGGGCATTTAGAATTGTCATAAATTGACGATAAATTTTTATACCACATATTTCCACAAATATTGCATTTTAAAAGAATTTTATTACAATTTTTCCATGTAGATTCTTTATTGTTATTGTAATATCCAATAATGTCCCAATTGTTTTTTTCACATTTTTTTAAAAAATTATTTAATTTTTCCTTTTTGAAATAAGTTTTACAATTTGGACATTTTCTTCCTCTAATGAAATTATCATAAGAACATTTATACCATATATTTCCACAATTGTTACATTTAAGTGCTAAATATGTAAAAACGCCATTCCATTCAATCTTTTCTTGATTTTTATTACAAAAAAACAAAAAAGTGTAATTTAAATTTTTGCATATTTTATTAATGTTTTCAATAGCATCATTTTCATTAATTTTTCTACAATTTGGGCAATTTGTTCCTTGAGTAAAACGATTATACGTTGCACTTATCCATGTTTTACCACATTTTTTACAAAAAAGTTTTAAATGTGTTTTATTATTTTTATAGTCGCATTTATTACCATTATTATCACAAAAACAAATAAATTCATAATTTTTTGATATACAAATTTCTTTTATGCGTTTTTCTGCTTCTTCTGTTGTTAATCTATGATATTTTTTTAAATTTGTTCTCATTTAATCTTTTTATTTATAAATATCATGTGATGAATAAAAGTTTTGATTTTTAGATGCTTTTTTTGTAAATTAAAATTAAGTGTTAAATTTTTGATATATGACAGAGTTAGAATACTATTTAACAGCATCATTATATGCAATGCAAGGAATGCAAGAAATGGGAGGTAAACTTGGAATAATTGCAGAATTAGTTCCAAATGAAGTTGCGGAGCGTTCCTTTAAATTTGCAGATGCTATGCTTGAAGAGGCTAAAAAACGTAAAATATTTATTGATAAATAAAAATGAAATACCCAAGGACATATCATTTACCATTTTCTCCTGGTACTACGAGTGATGACAGAATATTGCATGGAGATTGGTTTTCCTATTATAAAGGAAAAGAGGTTGTATTTACCGAAAAACTTGACGGTGAATCAACCGCATTTAATATTACTGATGTTTATGCTCGTTCACATGGAGCGCCGACACGTTCACCGTGGTCTCGTAATTTGTGGGAACCTTCAAATGGGTTATATTGGCAAATTAAGCCATATATTGGAGAAAACGAAACGCTTTATGGAGAAAACCTGTACGGAGAACATTCCATACATTATAGTAAACTTCCTGCATATTGGCATTTGTTTGCAATTAACGATGGCGAAAGATGGTATGGATGGGATGAAGTTAAGGAGTTTTCGCAAATAATTGGAGTTCCACATGTTCCTGAACTTTATAGGACAGTGTTAACTGATGAATCAGAAGTTAAGGCAATCATTGACGAAATTATGACACATCCTTCGACATATAATGATACTGAAAAAGAAGGTGTTGTTATGCGATTGACAATTTCTTATGGAATTGATGAATTTCCTAACTGTATATGCAAATGGGTAAGACCTCACCATGTTCAAACTGACGAGCATTGGACAAGAAATTGGAAAAAAGCAGAATTAATTCAATATTAAATAAAATGGATAACGCAGAATTGTCATTAGAATTTGTTAAGGAATACAAGAAATGCCGTGAAAGTGGAGTTTCTGAAGAAATGGCTGTGTTAGCGGTGTTACACGATTTAGCCGATTGGAAAGACCAACACCCAACAAAAGGTATGTGGAAAAGCGTAAAAGTAATTGATTGGCTAAGGGAAAACATCTATAACAGGGTTTATGAATGTGGAGATAGGCTTGCATTTCCAACAGCAGATTTTTTGAATGAGTTAGAAAAAGAAATGGAAAAATAATGGCGATATTAGTCTATAATAAAAATAATGATGATTATTCAATGTGTACGAACAATTATTATATTGGACGTGGCAGTATATTGGGTAATCCTTATACCCATTTGCCGTTAAAAGGTACAATGGCCATATATCATACAAGGAATCGTGAGGAAGCCATTGAACGATATGGCGGATATTTTGACTTAATGTATGAACGTGATTCAGAATTCAAGGCGGCTGTTGATGAAATATACGAAAAATACAAACGAGGTGAAGACATTTATTTCGGCTGCTATTGTAATAGTGAAGAAGAATGTCATGGAGGTGTAATTAAAAAAAAACTACAAAAACGTCTTCTTAAAGAGAAAATAATGGAAGAAAAAATAAAACGTAATGTTAAAAATAGGGAAATGGGATAAATATTATAATCTTCCTGAGATACAAGAAATTAGAGATAAAATTATAGATACATATACAAACAAGTTGGTGTTTGTGGAAGGGCCGCATAAGTATTATCTTGATGGCGTTGAATATATTTCCGTTTCTGAGGTAACGCATAAATACAAGCCAATAGATGGCGAACAAATGGCAGAAAATTGTGTCAATAAATGGATGAGAGACCAAGACCCATCATACAAATACTATGGAATGTCAAAAGAGGAAATACTTGCTCAATGGAAAATAAAATCAGACCATGCTTGTGAATTTGGTACAAATGTTCACGCATTCGGAGAGAGTATGTTCTATTATATGACAGGAGAGCCTGATAAGATACTTGATGAATGCAAGGAGCAATTTAATGAAAATGGCCCAATTCCATATAATCCACAAGAAGAGGCAATTGTTAAATTTTGGGATGACTTACCAGAAAGTTTTGTGCCAGTTCTTGCTGAAACAAAAGTGTTTAACAGAAACGGAACACAATATGCAGGAACATTCGATATACTATTTTATTATGTTGAGTATCCAGAATCGCCAAATAATGGATTGGTTGAGTTTGACTATAAAACGAATGAAGACCTATATAAGAATTATCGTGGACAGACATTATTATGGCCATTTCAAGATATGCTTGACCAAAATGCTTCTTATTATACTTTACAACTTTCACTATATCAAATTCCTTTGGAAAATTTGGGATATAAAGTAATAGGAAGAAGACTTATTTGGGTAAGGCCTGATGGGAACTATGAAAAAGTTAAGCTGGATTCTGTATCAGGAAGATTGCGTGAAGCTCTAAATATCCCGACTTCAAAAGAAATAATAGAAAAAGGAATCCTTTAATTGTTATTACATGATTTTTTTTGTATAATAATAAAAATTGGCACAATATTTGATATGATAATTTAACAATAATTTAAAATTTTATCAACATGGGAGAAAAATTTATGACATTCAAGCACACCAAAGACGGTATGCTAACAGTTGAAAACCAAAAAGGAGACTTCATCCTGAAAAACGAATTTCTTGGTGTATTACATGAATTGATTTTAGAACAAAAAAGAGTTCTTGTTGCCTATTCAAACGAAAATGACCCAAGAAAAGATGATGATTGGTTTAAGTTAACTAAAACTGAACATCAGTCTCAATTGGAATTGCTTGAGAGACTGAAGAGAATGGTTTATTAATATTTAATTAGATGAGTTTAAAACATTACGATAGCATACCAAGAGAACAGGACTATGGGGCACTAAATGGCGAAATGGTTTTTGGTTTCAATAAACTTGATGGACAAAACTTTTGTGTTTTGTACAAGCCTAAAAATAAAATTTGGGGCCCATGTGGTTCTCGAACAAGAACTGTTGATGAAAATGACGAACAATTTGGCGAAACAGTCAAATACTTTAACAGTTCAAAGTGTAAGAATATACTTGAGCAAATTGTAGCGAATAATAGAGGTAAGAAACAACTCTTTAATGGTGTTGACGAAATCACTTTCTATTTTGAATGGGTTGGAGAAAACTCATTTGCTGGGAAACACCAAGAAGGTGACGAAATGCACCTGGCTCTTATTGACGTGTTTATGAAGAAACGAGGCTATATTGAGCCAAAAGATTTTGTTGATTTGTTCTATGAAAGTGGTATTGATTTGCCAGCATTGGTTTACAAAGGCCCTTTAACAGCTGAAATAATTGAAAAGATTAAGAATAATGATTGGACTGAGGAAGGATGTGAATTTCCTTATGTTAAAGAGGGGGTTGTCTTCAAACGTTCAACATTACTTCATGGACAACGTAGGCCATCAGTAAAGGTAAAGACAAAATGGTGGCTAAATAAACTACACTCCATGTATAGTGAGGAAGAATGTAAAAAACTGGAATAAATAGGCTATGAATAAAGATAAGATATTGGAATGGATTGAAAAGTCTATACAGGAGCTTACAAATGAATGTGATTATAATGAAAAGTTATATAAAGAAGGCAAAAATAAAGAATGGATTTCAAAAGATAACGGAAATATGTTTCAGCCAATGTGTAACTATTGGGGATATATGTCATTGGTTTTTCAATTGAACAACATAAAAAAACTTATTAATAATGGAGAATTTGACGAGTAATTGTTATGAACGGAATTGTAACTTTTATAATGATAATTTTAATTGCGATTCTTTCTATAACACTTATGTTCTATTGGGAAGGCGTAGTTAAGACTTTTTTTAGATTACCAGGAATTAATCTAATACTTTTAACATTAGTTTTGATTTTTGGATTTATTGAACAACTATATCGTACTATTAACCATGAAAAAAGAACGAAATATATTAAAACAAGCATATATCAAAAATTTTTTTGGTGATTTATGGAAACTGTATTGTGTAAATATTGTGCTTATGGATTTGATAAAGTTGAAGGAAACGGATTAATACATTGCTGTAGGCACAAAAAGACAATGAATGGAACATATACTTGCGAAGATGGAAAAGAATATTGACATATTAATCGAAAAGGGACTTAATACTTTTAAAGAAAGTATGGAAAACACACTACAATCGGAGTTATATCACGCCGAGGGGAATGTTTATATCCATACTAAAATGGTATTAAATTCCTTGGAATCAATGCCTGAGTATAAAGAACTTGACATTGATAGTCAACATATTCTATACGTTGCAGCAATGCTACATGACATTGGCAAAATTAAAACTACAGTTTTCAAGGACAATGATTGGCATTCACCAAACCATTCTTCCACAGGAAGCAAAATGGCCCGTGAACTTATGTATAATGAATTTGGATTTTATGGGAACAAAGAGCTTGTTGAATTTAGGGAAACGGTTTGCTTGCTAATAAGACATCATTCGTTTCCGCCACACGCTATTGAAAGCAATAACAATGTATTGAAGTTGCATAAAATATCGTCAAATGGTATTCTATTGCCTAAATTTTCAATAAAAATGCTTTGTCTATTATCAAAGGTAGACATTCTTGGTAGACTATCAAAAGACGCTAATGATATGCTGTATGCAGTAGAATTATGTGAGGAACTTGCAAAAGAAGAAAATTGTTATGATTCTTATTATAATTTTACTTCAAACTATACAAAGAGAGCGTACCTTTCTGGTAGGGATGTACCAAAAGACTATGACCTTTTTGATGATACATGGGGTGAAATAGTTATGCTAAGTGGATTACCTGGAACTGGTAAGGATTACTTCATAAAAGAGAAGTTTCCTGATATTCCAATGATTTCCCTTGACGAAATTCGTAAAGAAAATAAAATATCGCCAACTGACAACCAAGGAAAAGTTGCTAATATAGCAAGGGATATGGCTAAAGAGTATTTAAGGAAACATCAGCCTTTCGTTTGGAATGCAACTAACATTACTCCACAAACAAGAGAATCTTTGGTTAGCCTTTTTGAAACTTATAAGGCAAAAGTTAGAATCATATACCTTGAAACTGATTACGATAGACTTATTAATCAAAATCAGAATAGAAAAGAAATGGTTCCAACTAACGTTATTGATGGTATGATTAAAAAATTAGTTCCACCTACAGCAAATGAGGCTGAAAATGTGGAATGGGTTATAATTTAAATGATATGATTAGAAAAGGTTATTCAGTAGAATGCGACTGGTGTGGAATGCAAGAATATTATGATACAATTAAAAGTATTTCAAAATATTGTTGGCTTTACAGGCTAAAGAAAATAAATCCTCTGGCCGATGAATTATATCTAAGAAAAAAGCACCATATACCATTCAAATATTTGGTTTTCTGCTCTGAAACTTGTAAAGACAAGTATTTTGAGGAAAGGCCTGAAGACATTCCACATTACAAGAAAGTTGGAAAGTATGACCAAAAAGAAGTATTTAATAAATTAATGACATATGAACATGAAAATAACTAATCCATGAAATATTCACAATTACCCCCAACAATATGCGAAAACGGAAAAATATATTTCCTAAATTCAAGAGAACTTAACGATTCTTACCTTGGTAAGAAGGGATGGTGGTATTTTGAATACTCTGAAAGTAACGATGAAGTAACTTTTCCAGCAGAGGCAACCGATGGATGTTCTATATACTATCTTGTCAGTGTTGAAAAAACAAAAAAAGAAGCACAAAATTTATTATTAGAAAAACTAAACGAGACTAAAGAAATACTCACTGAAAAAAGAAAAGAGGAATTAATGAAAAAGTGTAAAGAATTAATAATGAAATACAAAAATTAAAAGACGAAAACTGACGTTAGATTTTATAAGGAGAACGGTAATTGGTATGCCGACATTCCAAACCATACAAAAGAAGAAAATGAAATGGTTATGGGTTCAGATGAGGCTCTTGATTATTTGTCACAAGATAAGAACGAGGTGACATTGACACTTTCAGATGAAAATACATATGAATATGTTGCTCATTTCAATAGAACAGAACACGATGATGATGGGGCTTATTATCAAGTTTGCGGCAACTATGACATTCTTGGCCAAATATGGTTGTGCAATGTTACCCATGACGTGTTTGGTGAACATCCTGAAGACATTTACCTATTAAATATTAAATATTAAGGTTATGAAAATCAAGATATGCAAAGATTATGGGGTAATGGAAGAAGTTAGGAAATCTGATGAATATGCCGAACTCCATTATCCTGGAAGAACAACAATGCCCTCATTCTATCATAGATGGGAAGAAATGGACGTTGATATAGACCAACTCCATGAACTTATTTATAAAGGATATGCAATAATGATAAATTGTTAAATTATGAAATTCAGAATTATTAAAAAGACAAAAAACGAAAAAGAACGCTATGAACTGTTCTATTTTGATGAGTATGATAACAAAGGCCAAAGATGGAAGCAAGTGATTTGGGATGAAAAAGCGTATTGCAACTTTATGGATGCAAATTACGAAACTTCATTGGATGCCATTAATCTAAGAGCAAGAGAATTTTCCAAAAAATATGCAGAAGAACATGGTGAATTAATAAAAGAGTTTGAAATTAAAAATGTATGAAACATTTCCAAGATGATGAAGAATATGACTCAATGAAAGAGTATGAATTTAATCTTATTAACCATTTGAATGAAGAGGAAGAAATGACTGATAACTATGGTTCAAATCTTTTTAATCATTGGAAAGAAGACATTATAGATTATGACGGACCAACAATAAAACATTTTCAAGACGATTAAAATTATGTGTTTATATTCGTGGAAATCAAGAAGAAAAAACGAAAAAGATATTGAGTGTTATAAAGTGCTTAAATATGACAAGGAAAACAAACTATCATCTCCATACAAAGATTGGTTTAAATGGGAAATAGGTGTTGAATATAAGGCTGATAATGCAAAACTTATATATGACGGAGAAATACACGAAGGGTATTTTCATACTTATGACACATTTCATGCAGCAGAGAAAAGCGTGTTTAGCATGAAAGGATATTTCAAAAAAATTGTAATATGTAAGTGCATAATTCCAAAGCACACATATTTTTACCATGGGATACATTCTGATGGACAAGAAGGATATGCATCAAAAAGTTTAAAAATAGTTGAAATATTGTCAACCACCAACGAATGAATTCGTGGGTTTGTCATAGGCATTTAAACCATTGACGTTGAGCCTGTTGACTGAGGCTTGCCGACCAGGGCTTTCATTTTTCCGTCAATTGGCAAAACTGTCGTGGCCGGGTGGTTTGCACGTTGTGCAATGTTGACCGCTGCGTTCCAATCTGCGTCAAACACAATACCGTCATTGCAGTAGTACCTGCAACCGTGGCGTTCACCGTCACGTTTACCAGTCCTGCAATCCATTTGACTTGTCCATGTTGGAGAAACCGATACCACTTGCTTTCCTGCAAGTGTTGCCTTATGGGTCAACATCTCCCGAAATTCAGCAATGGGGACTTGTGAAAAGGCGTTGTTGTGCCTTGTCTTTTTGAAGCCTTCATTTGTTCGGGATGTCTTATACTTAATCTTTTTCAAATCCTCAAGGACATATATTTTTG
>Ga0247611_10001745_pt1 | contig 38040 bp, 32 predicted proteins | sample 177DNAGHGhighgp2_FD_192422 | JGI IMG/M metagenome (GOLD analysis project Ga0247611, IMG submission 192422) | Sheep rumen microbial communities from Palmerston North, Manawatu-Wanganui, New Zealand - 1770 DNA GHGhigh gp2 | ecosystem: Host-associated > Mammals > Digestive system > Stomach > Rumen... | reverse complement strand
GTAGGAACCGTTTTCATACATGCTTCCGACGCCGGGAACAAAATAATACCAGCTGCCGTCGATCTGATGCCATCCGATATACGCACGTCCGTCCGGCTGGAAATAGAACCAGGCATCCGAACCCTCAAACAAAACAAGATTGAACCATCCATCGTTCTTATATCTTCCTCTACCGTCAAAGAAATATACAGAACCATTCTTATCGGTCAGCCAGCCGTAACGCATGGCACCGTAGCGGTCCTCATTCTCATAAAGAAGGATACCGTTTAAGATATCGCCTGTATTATTATCAGTATCGATCTCCTCATCAAAGTAATACCACCTGCCGTCAACGACTTTCCATCCGACATAAGCAGCACCGTTCGATCCGACATAACGCCACATCTTGCTGTCCTTGAAATCCTTATGGAAAACGACGTCAACACCGGAGGTATCGATAAACTCTATATCGCCGTATGAGATCCACTTATTTGTATCCATGGCTCCGCTCGTGCCAAAATGATACATCTTGCCGTTTATCGTCTCCCAGCTGTCGACCAGCATGGCTCCGGTTTTATCAAGGTAATACCAAATTCCGCCGTCTTCGATCCAACCGGTCTGCATAAAGCCGGACTTGTCGAAGTGATACCACTTGCCGCCGATCTTTTTCCAGCTGTTCTTTACATACTCCGTGTCACTGGTGTAGTAACGCCATCCTGCCGCATTACTGCCCTGCCAGCCTGTTCCGGCCGCCATCGCAGTCGCAGGAATGAACGTCATCATCATGCCTGCGGTCATTGCCGCAGCGATGATCTTCCTGATAACCATATCTAATCCTCCCTTAAAGTGAATGAGAGTATTATATCAAAAATTAATTATATTTGAGGAAAGATATAGTTATTTCTGTGGCAGGTAAGTGCGCAGATCAGGCTTCAGGAAGCCATATCATCGTCATAATAATCGAAAAAATCTTCAATATCTTCTTTCCATCCGCGGCCGATCTCACAGCTCAATCCGGAAATATCGCGGAACCAGCTTCCGCTGGTAACATATCTGAATCTATTAAAGAATTCCTCACCAAGAGAGTTGATCCTCTCGGCCAGAGAGCAACGACGATTATCGGGGCAGATTATGCAGCCTTGTAAATTTATAAATCTATCAGATTCATAATCCAGTTCCGGATCATAATCAAGATCAATATCATCCCCGATCAGATCATTCTCAATGTCATCTTCGTTTTTGGAATAGATAAGAACTTTAGGTATGATCATATGCTGCACCTCTTTTCTCGATTGCACTCGTATCGGATTTTTAAATGTCTAACGGAAATTGTTTATTTAGGATAGAGCGCGGCAATACTGAATTCAACATTTCGCGGACCGATGTAAACAGAATGAAATAAACGGACATGATTCAAAGAAGAGGCCTCCCGAAGGAGGCCTCAGTTAATCATTTAGGATTACAGAATCTGATCACGGATTTTTGCAAACACCGTCCGTACCGAAGTCATATGTTACACTTCCGATAGTCACATTTCCCGTAACCATGGCGCCGTCACTACCTAAGTAATACCACTTTCCGCCATACGAGAGCCATCCGGTCTGCATTACGCCGCTATTCTTTAAGTAATACCACTTGCCGCCGATCTGCTGCCATCCGGTCTTCATGGCGCCGTCACTACCTAAGTAATACCACGTGCTTCCATCCGGGAACCAGAAGGTCTTCATAGCGCCGTTACCATCAAAGTAATACCACTTATTGGAAATCTCATTCCAGCCTGTTACCATAGCGCCTGAGTTCTCGAAGCAATACCACTTTCCGCCAAGTTTCTGCCAGCCTTTTGCCATAGCACCAGAGTTATCAAAGTAATACCACTTTCCGCCAATCTGCCTCCAATTGGAAACCATCGTTCCGGAACTATCAAAGTAATACCACTTTCCGCTGATCTGCTTCCAACCGGTTACCATGGCTCCGGAGTTCTGTAAGTAATACCACTTACCATCAATAAACAACCATCCATTAGCCATGATGCCTGTCGCAGGATCCAGATAGTACCACCTTCCGTCCTTTACCCAGCCGGTCTGCATTGCACCGTTATCATAGTAATAATAATTACCGTTCTCTGATACCCAACCGTTAGCAGGAACTTCCTTGAATATAACCTCAACAGTAACATCCTTTGCGGGCATTGTGAACGAGTTACCTTCAATAGCAGTGCCGTCAACCTTGATCGTATCGAGTTCAAAGCCTTCAGCAGGTGTGACTTTAACAACGACCGTTTCACCCAGGTTAGCTTTTCCCTCAACACTGGCCGTACCGTTATCGCTGCAGACAACGGTGATCTGGTATTCGGTCTTCTTGAACGTAACAGTTACGACTGCATCAGCATCACCTACTGTAAACGAGGCACCTTCGATGGCAACATCGTTGACCTTAATGGTATCGAGTTCATAACCTGCGTCAGGTGTTACTGTAACAGTGATAACTTCACCCTTGACAGCAGATGTCTTGGATACGCCTGCCGTGCCGCCCGTAGTCTCGGATACGGTGATCGCATAAGTCTGTTCATAGATCTTGAACTTGACTTCCGCAGTACCCTTATAGAAACCGGTTCCTGTAACGGTGATCTTAGCTTCACCGACAGCGGTGTTATCAGAATACTGAACAGTGTAGTCAGTTCCGAGAACGAGAGTTGCATTGCCGTCCTTTACCGTTACTGCAGGAGTAATGGCATTGCCTGTATAGATCTGATCTGCAACAGAATCGATCGTAGCGCTTGCAATGTCCTTAACGATCTTGAAGGAACTCATTGCGGAACCACAGTAGCTGCCTATTCCGTCAACACGGATCTTTGCCTCGCCCGGACCGACATTATCAAGGAAGTTGACTTCATAGTCACTGCCCTCAGTGAGCTCTTCACCGTCAAGAACAACCTTTACTGAAGGTTCAATAGCAGAACCCGTGTAATCCAGATCTCCTGAAGGATCGAGAGTGATTACCGCATCAGCGATATTTGTTCTCTCGAAGAACTCGATAAACGGCCATTCATCGAGCCAGTCACTTACATCGAGAATAAGATTGAATTCATTCATGCCGACAAAAGCCTGATAGCCATAGTCGTCAACCGGAGTTACAGTGAAGACTGCCAGAGGCATGTCGGACTTGAAGATAACCTTTGTCCATCCGTTATAGGACTTTCTCTCGACCTCTCCTTCAACTGCGATCGTACCTGTAAGCTCTCCCTCTGTCTCGGAATAGTACTGAACGACATACTGACCTTCGGTCTCGGGATCCGGCCACAGATTACAGTATTCGTACTGTTCTTCGGATGTGTAGATCCTTGCAACGAAACCCGTAAGTTCATTGGCAACAAATGAGAATGTATTGCCGTCACGATCCATCCACATTCTCGAACCATCAGAGAATTCCAATTCGATGCAGTAAACGTCGCCTTCAACCTCGATAGTGGGTTCATCACCTCTGCCGAAGCGGTTGGTGCCCTCCATGATCTCGCTGTTAACGATCGTTACATCGCTACTGTCTTCGCCCATTGCGAACCCGACTGTCCATTCACAATCGAAGATGCCGTCCTGATAAACAGGTGCAACATCGTATGAGATCCAATGATCGCCTCTCTCGAACTCATAAACGAGCTCGTTACCAAGTCTTTCCATGATGACCTGATCGCCGAACCTGACGTCAACGCCGTAGATCTTCATATCGGGATCAGTATAGAGGTATCTGAGCGTCAGTCTCTCAAACTCATTGTCGAGAGGGATGAAATTATCCTGTACTGCCTGATAGGTATTGCCGCCGTCAGTGCTGTACTCGGCATCAAGACCTGAAACCGGCATTCCGTTAAGATGGATTCCTTCCTGTCTCTGATAGTGGAAATTGAAGCTGGGATTCCAAACCCAATTCTCAGTGAAGAAACTTGTAACATCCCAGTCATAGACATAATCATTATCGATGACAAGACCAGTTATGTCTTCATCTGCGATCCACACATCAAAATCAGCATTTTCGGGAACATTAACTTTGAGTCCGATCTTAACCTCAGGATCAGGATCTTCAGGATCACGTTCAACAATGATCCTGTACCAGCCGCAGCTGCATGCCCATTCCTTTATGTAAGGAGACTCAAGGATTTCGACATAACCCTGCTCAGCATCTTCCGGGAAATCATAGTTATTAACCCAGAACTCGACCATACGCTGGTTTTCGCCTTCACTCCAAAGATGCTGTACCTTGTACTCATCAGCAGTCATATAGATCTTGATTTCTACGGCACTCGGTGAGTCAGGAGTATATGAATACTTACCGTTGTTCGGAACGAGAAGGCGTTCTTCACCTGAATCGACGATATTGGCATAAACTGCGTATACTTCTTCATCGATCGTGAATTCGATCGGAGTTCCGACAGTCAAAGGAGTGTTTGCGTTGACAGTGACACCGGCATCCATTAACTTCTCTTCAAGTTCCCAGGAACCTTCACCGTTGACAAAGATAATATAATTGCCGTCATAAGGTGCATTCCAATCGATAACGTCGATACGGTAATTGCCCCAGCCTGAAGCAGGCTTTTCGAGCGTAAAGTAGTAACCTTCAGCGTCATCAAACGGCAGCTGGGATCTGTGTCTTACGCCGTCAAAGTACTCAAAGCCTACTCCGAACGCGAGATGGAACTCATCGACATATTCAAAACGGAAGACGATCTTATCAGCATCCTTATACTCCTCAGGAGTTATGAGCATCTCGTCCCATCCGCCGAATTCGTTATCGAAATGTCTTTCCGTGAGCTGTACGAAATCGCCGCCGTCAATGCTGTAGTAAACTCTTGCACCGCGGGAATCAACGGATATTCCATTGCATCCGATGGGATTCTCAAATCCTGCATTGATGTTATAGAATGAATCTCCCCACTCGTTTTCGCCGACTGAAGTGATCGTGTACGTATATGTTCCGTCGCTGTTTGCGACAAGACCTTCAAGTTCGGAGAGAACAGGTCTCTCGTCATTCTCATCATCCTTACGGTCAACATACTCGATCCAATCTCCACTGTCATCAAAAGAGATGCTGCGCAGCATGTTGCCTGCACCAGGTATCAGGATAACGGGGATTCCGCCGCTCTTCAAAACGCTCTTATCAAAGATCGCACGGACTCTGCCGTCGCCGTTAGGACAAGATTCCATAGCGATTGGCTTAATACCTTTTGCAAACTCGACCTTACCGTCTCCCCAACGGTTGAGTTCGACCTGAACCTGACCGTTCTCGGGATGGAGAGCGTCAAAAGCGGACCACCAGATATTGATCTCGATCATGCCGTATCTGGAAGGAATGAACGGGACTTCAAAGTTATCGTCAAGAATTATGCGGTACTCAGGATCTTCCGCATATGTTGAGTAGAACAGTTCCGCTTCACCGTCGTAGCTGTACTGACGGAACTCGATGATGGGATCATTATAACTATAACCTTCAGGAGGTATGAGCTTAAACGTCAGAGGAGTTTCCAGATCATATCCGAACGGTTCACCATCACCGACAAGTTCATCGTTGATAAGGACTTTTGCTTGCTGGTAACCCTCACCTTCACCGTCATTCCACCAGCATTCGTCATAGCGGACGACAATGTCCTGATCACCGAATTCCCTGTATTCGAAATTAAAATCAGGGCTGTACCACTGATTGTCGAAGACTATTCCTGCGATATCATAGACGAAAACATTATCGTTCTCGATGACTTCAGTAGTGTAATCCTCGTCATTCATCCATACGCTGAATGCAGCATTTTCGGGAACATTGACCTTGATCTCGAGCTTTGCTGCTTCATAGTCAGGTTCTTCTCTGTCATATTCAACGATGACCCTGTAGTAACCCAGACTCTCAGCGACTCTCTTGATATGCTCATTCTCAAGGATCTCGACTGAACCCCATTCTACATCTTCAGGGAAACCGTCATTGCGAACACGGAATTCGACCATGCACTCATTCTCATTCTCGGGTTCAAGGTGCATGACCTCAAACTCTTCCTCTGTTGTATAAACATGGAATTCAATTGGACGTGAATTTTCCGGCATGAAGGAATATACGCCGTCTTCAGGGAAGATCTCCCAGTCATTGGGATTACCGCCGATGCTTACATAAACACCGTAGACCTCGCCGTCGATAGAAAACTCAATGGGTTCTCCGACTTTAAAAGGAACAGGACTGTCAGAGACTCAGGATCCACCTTAAGATTCCATGAATTATCGCCCTGGAGATAGATCATGTACGTGTTATCGTACGGCATAACCCAGTCGAATACCTCGATCCTGCATGAACGCCATCCGCCCTCAGGCCTTTCGAACGTGTAATAGTACTCATAGTCATTTTCAGTTTCCAAAGGCTGGCAGGAATAAACGTATTCCGTATCGAAATACTCCATCTTTATACCGTTCAGGAATTTCCACGCACGGTCATCCTCTTTAACTACGAATTTGAAGGTAATCTGATCATAATAGCGGATCTCTTCTTCGGAAAGCAGGTGCTCATCCCACTCAAAGCCTGATTCCTCATCAACGAAGTGCTGCCATTCGACGGGATAATAATTCTCGCCGTCTGCAGTATAGTATACGTCAGTTCCGTTGTCATTGACCGTGAAACCGGGGGCTCCTATAGGATTCTCGCAGCCCATGTTGATACTGAATTTGGTAATATCATCTGTATACGGTTCAAACGAATCGATCGTGAAAGTGAAAGTACCGTCTTCATTCATCGTGAGATACTCGAGATCAGACAAATAAGGTCCCGGAGCTCCCTGATCAAATCCGGAGTGATACTCATCACTTACAAAATCATCGAGCGCATACGACAGACTCCACAACGTGCAGCCGTAGTATGGTGTGATAGTAACTACAACAGGATTTTCCTCATCAACATCAGATCTGTCAAATATTGCCCTTATAGTACCGTTGGATGCCTCAGCCGTATAAAGAGGCTCAACGCCTGCAGAGAAATCAACATCTCCCCAGCCCCAGCGGTAGATATCGAACCTGATCTGACCTTTCTCGGCCTCTAGCGTGTCGACATCGCTCCAATATACATTTACATAGATCGGAGTGTTTTTTACCGGAGTAAAAGAAAACTCACCGGTTTCATTCAGGACGATCAGATGATCGGGATCCTCTGAATCAGTGGAATAATACTCCTCTCCGTCATCACCGGGATTACCCTGACGAAGCACGACTTTGCACTCCTCAAGATAATAATCACGGTATTGTTCCAATCTGAAAACAAGTTCCTCATTAGGTACAAAATTAATGACAGAACCGTCTTCGACATACTCACCGTTCACCTGGACAAAAGTATGGGGCATATCCTCATTTTCTTCTCCGTCCGGGAACGAATAATCATCAAAACTTACCATCAGCTGACCATTCTCAAGAATGATCTCATCGGCACTTACCGTCTGCACGAGACTCGGCAGAACGGAAAAGCCCAGGCAGATCGCCACAAGCATTGCCGTCAAACGTTTCAATGTTCTCATATGGGATTCCTCCTTTTTAGAGTCGAGAAATGTCATCTCATTGTAATTATAACAAGTTGTTAAATTTCTTTTATGAATAACTGATGAATGAAATGGATAAAGTTATTGAACAAATCAGAATATTCTGCACAAAAAAGCAGTGAACCTTAGTAAACACAAAGAAAAACGGCAGATGATCATTCCTGCCTGAGAGTGATCTGAAGGACCGGTACCGGGCCGATATCTGTAAGTTTGTAATCCTTTATCCTTTTCCCCTGTTTCCAGATGAAATGAGGGATGTTTATCATCTGCACTATGTCCCTGCTTATATCGGCACGGTCCAGCAGGCTGATAAGTTCGGAATAACTCTTTTGGATATCAGCTATTGCATCATATCTTTGCTGGGCATACTCGACGCTGAGTCTCAGCTGATACGGGTCATCGTTATTTTTTCCTATGGAGAAAAGGTGCATAAAACCATGGTAAGTATAAAAGTTATACTTTATGTCCGGCTCGGATATGCCAAGAAACAAAAGAGTTCCTTTATTGCAGTCAGGATCTGTCTCCTGATCGCACAGGCTGACAAGTCCTCCTGCGGCCGGAGCAGCGATCCTGAGCTTATCCCATTGTTTATGCTTCCAATCCGCCGGCCAATCGAAGACCAGATCCTTATCACCCATGAAAGCAGTCTCATGGATCTCAGTCTTTGAAGAGGGCATCCTGACAGAACCGAGCATGACGCATCCGCTGAACGCATAAGGTCCTATCTCTTCGACAGAATCCGGAAGTTCAATACTCTTAAGCGCTGTACACTCTGAAAAGGCATAACTGCCTATCTTTCTGACCGAAGAGGTTAATAACACGCTCTGGAGATTGCTGCATCCCGAAAAAGCATTGTCCTGGATCTCACTCACAGACTCAGGGAAACGCACTTCCCTGATCCATCTGCAGTCCTCAAAAACCTTGCTGCCTATTGATTTAACATCACCCGGAATGACAGCAATTGCAGACACTCCGTTGTATCGCTTTAAAACGCCGTCCTCTGTCTCGAAGTCCTCCAATATGCTTATATCACCTTTGATCTCGGTTACGAGCTTTATGTAGTTTTCGACTATGGCATCCTTGACGACAAAAGGCTTCCCGCAGTGAATGCATATGGAAGCGCTCTCGTCTGAATCTATCCTCAGTTCAGCACCGCAGAAAGGACATTCTAAAGGAATAAACGGCATATAACCTCACTAAAACTCGTTTTGGCTATTTACCAGCTTGTGACTGATATTTATAAATCTCCGAAATGAATATATCATATCGGCTCTTTAAGGGCACTAGCCTTATGCCTCTACCTGATATAATTCAGGCTGCTTTTATCTTGATTATCTGTTCTCCTGTCTTGATGGGAATTGCTCTTGTGTCACCCAACTTCATCATCTGATATGCCGCATTTACGTCTGCGTTAATGAAGATCCCGCTGTTGCTCTTAAATAATCCTCGTTCTATTCTTCGTGTCTTTTCATAGTATGTTCTGGTTGGCTTTTCTCCGTCAAGATAACTCGTTCCGCTCGTGTAACTCTCGCGTACGGTTTTTACCTCTATGCCTTCAAGTCTTGCTTTGTATGTGATCATGTCCGTAAGTGTCTTATACGGTATGGATACAAAGTTCTGGTTTGTTATGTTTCCCATCTGATGAAGATATTAACAGAATAGGCAATAATCTTTCTGATAAATTCCCATCCGATATTGAATTAATAGCTTATTTCAAGGAAAAAAGCACCATCAAAAACAGTAAACCTTAAGAAATATAGAGCCACTACTATTATATTTACTACCACTTTTACTACCACTTAAACCAAAAACAGATAAAAATGACGACATAAGACGAAAAGCTATAAAAAAGGTGAAAGTTCACCAAACCCTTATGTTTATTGATAAAAAGGCTCTCCATGAAACTACATGAAGAGCCTTGATGATTGGTGCAGATGGCGGGACTTGAACCCGCACGAGATTGCTCCCACTAGCACCTGAAGCTAGCGCGTCTGCCAATTCCACCACATCTGCGTGCGGGATAGATTTTATAACATGATGCATTATTTTTCAATAAGAAGGTTATAATCACAATATGAATAAGGTAAATGTCTCCGTTACAGATCTGGCTTCCTATATCTCGCGCCGCGGCAATCTTGCCGGAGGCTCATACGGCTCGGTATCAGGCGTCGAGGGGACAAGGCTCCACCAACGTGTCTTCTCTGATCTGAAGAAGGCATACGGAGACATCATCACAACCGAGGAAACACTGAATTACGACTATATCTCCGAGACGGGCATGATACTTTCCGTCAGCGGCAGGATCGACGCCATGATGCTCAACACGGGCAAACCGCCGATGATATTCGAGATCAAGTCATTTAATTCGACCAAGGACAGTTTTGAAGCGCTGGTGCGGCCCGAGCACGTCACTCAGTTAAAGCTTTACGGAGCAATGTATCTGCTAACGAATTCAGATGTTCTCGATGTCAGGCTCACGTTGAGATATGTGTCCATAACTACGCTCGAAAGCTTTGAAAACACGTATGAGATGTCTTTCGAAACGGCAAATAAGCTGTGGGAGGATATCTGCTCGGAATACTGCATTTTCGCGCAGACCCTGCTCGACTATCAGAACAGCCTGCTCGATACAGTATCGCAGATCAGGTTTCCTTTCGACACCATCAGGCCGGGACAGAAGGAATTCATGAAAAAGGCGCTGCTGGCGCTGAACTCACAGGAAGCATTCTTCGTGGAGGCGCCAACGGGCATAGGAAAGACCGTGTCCGTCCTCTACCCTGCCATTAAAGGGCTCGTCAAGAACAGATACGACAAGATCTTCTATCTGACCGCAAAGGAAGCCACGAGAGGCGTTGCGGAATCAACGATCAACCAGATGAGGCGGTCAGGACTGATAATAAGGTCCATCACACTCCGTTCCAAGGAAAAGATGTGCCCGTTCGGCACTGAATGCGATGCGAAGTTCTGCCCTCTCGCCAAAGATTACTACGGCAAGCTGAAGGCCGCTTTGGCGGAATCCCTTGTATTGGATGAGATAACGCCCGAAAAGATCACCGAGATCGCACTCAGGCACGGGATATGCCCGCATGAGTTCATGCTCGACACCATGAACTACTGCACAGTCGTAATAGGTGACTATAACCACATATTCAGCCCGAGAGTATCCATGATATCCAAAGAGCCCGGCAATCAGCGCATCGCCGTACTTGTCGATGAGGCGCACAACATGATAGACAGGGGACGCGACATGTTCTCTGCCTCCTTCTCACTTAGCCTCATCGATGAGATGCTCCAGGATTTCAAGGGCAGGGACACGAAGATCGAGACGATGATACATCAGCTCAGGAATTATTTCGTGAATATAGGAACATGCTTTGATTCATCGAGTTCCTGCTTCAAGCTTATGGAAGAAGCAGATGAGCACAAAGTCCTGATGACTGAGAACTGGGAAGCGATGAGGCAGCCTCCGAGGCAGCTATATGCCAAGCTCTGGTATACGATAAGCCGCCTGTCACCTGTTCTGGACAGGCTGGAACAGGGCCAGTGCAGGAGGACTTCGATGAAGTTCTTCTTCGAAGCAAGATATTTCCTTACTGTGCTCGAGCACTATTTCGACAACGCTTACATAACGACCGCATCCAGAGAAGGAAAAGAGATCACCATAACGCTGAACTGCCTGGACTGCGCGTCCAAACTCGACTACATAATCAGGGACAGGCTGTCGGTCATATTCTTCTCCGCGACCTTTACTCCGTATGAATACTACCGCAACTGTCTCGTGGGACCGGACTGCGACTATTCGTCATTCCTGAGGCTCCCCTCGCCTTTCCCGCCCGAAAATCTTGAGATCATGATAGATTCAGACATCTCGACCGCATATAAGAACAGGTCGCTGACTCAGGATGAACTGGCATCGAGGATCGCGGAATGCCTTAAGGACAGGACGGGAAACCATATGATCTTCTTCCCTTCATTTGAGTATCTTCAGCAGATAATGCCGAGGATCAGCAACGAACTTACGGCAAAAGGCGTTACCGACTTCAAGATCATATCCCAGATATCCGACATGACGAGCATCGAGAAAGAAGACTTCCTGAAGAGCTTCAGTGAACCTTACAAGGGACTTCTTATCGGAGCCGCCGTACTGGGCGGACATTTCGGCGAAGGAATAGACCTTGTCGGCGACAAGCTCACGGGCGTCGTAATTGTCGGCGTGGGGCTTCCGAAGATCACTCCCGAACGTCAGATCTTGAGCAACTACTACTCCGAGAGGTTCGGCGACGGGTTCGCTTTTGCATATAGATTCCCCGGCTGGCAGAAAGTTCTTCAGGCAGTCGGCCGCGTTATAAGGACTGAAACTGATACGGGATTTGCACTCCTGATAGATTCAAGACTTGCAAATCCCGAGTATACGATGTTATTCCCCGATCACTGGAAGATCTGATCTTACAGTGTGACGGTAACCTCCGAAGGCTTATCTCCTAAAGTGATAACACCCTGACAGCCTTCGATCTCATATGTTCCCTTAGCGCCTTTGATGTTTACGATACCGTCAGAATTGGTGCGGATGACTTCGCCTTCTGTCCACCACTCACCCTTAATAAGGTTATGGAGTTTTGTATAAGCAGGCTTGATCCTGTTGTCTTTTGTGATAAGACCGCTCGGAGCGCCAAGCCATGCGCCATCGGCAAAATCCCATCCGGTTACGGCCTTCACATTGGGATCGGCAAAGAGGATCTTATACATCTCTTCCCATTCCCTTGCCTGTCTTTCCTCGCCTTCAGGTGTAGTAGGCCACTCTTCGACCTGCCAGTCGTTAAGGTCTTCGATATATTCCGGTATGAGGCTTCCCGATACCAGCGTGTTCTCGGTAAAGTGGATCGGAAGACCGAATCTGCCGAACCGTTTAAGCACGTCGTAGAGCTTCTCTGTTCCCCAGTATCCCTGGTGCTGATGCGACTGGATGCCGATCGCTGAGAACTCAACGCCTGCCTCGAGACAATCCTCGATCAGCTTCTCGTATTTGGGTGATACGTTAAAATCATTAATAAGGAAAGTACCTTCGGGATTTGCGGCTCTTGCTGCGGCAAAGACCTCTTTTACGAGCCCAACCTGTCCGTACCTTTTGCACAGTCTCGTGACGGCATTATCGTACTTATCAAAGATGGGCATGATGACAACTTCATTGATTACATCCCAGAAATCGATAACGCCCTTGAAAGCGGTTACTTCCCTGTTGATACGCTCGAGCTGCTTATCCATTATTACTTCATCAGGATACTTCATGAGCCAGTCGGCACAAACCGTATGCCAGCAGAGCGGATGGCCCTTCGGCGTTACGTTATTGGCTCTCAATTTCTTTGCGGCAGTCATGAGCTGGTCGTAATGCGGATGTCCTTCTTCGGGTTCATAACGTCCCCAGTAAAAAGGAAGCGTTCCGTAATTGAACATTGCAAGCCACTTCTCCAACCTGTCAGGATCGGCTTTCTTGCCTTCAAACTCAAGAAAATCAAAAGCTCCGGAACCGAACAGGAATTCATGAGACTTCTGATTTAATACCAGTTCTTTATCAGCAACAGGGTTGCCATTCTTATCTAATACTCTTACAAGGGATTCACCTAAGCGGTGCGAAGGGACGGATGAAATGTTCATTGGCATTTTCCTCTCTTTTCTGTTTCATAAGGGAATTATATATTATTCAAAACGCTAAGGCTGTCATATTTTTTATCAAAATGCACAGAAAGATAGTCTGTTGTAAGGTCTTTCAGATCTCTTTCGGTCTTCTTGTCAGCAGTCGAAGTAAAAAGCTTCTTCAGATCGCACGTTGCAAAATAGTTCAGCGCCCTTACAGCGGATTCATCGAGAAGCCTGTCAAAAGTCCTCGAAAGATTCTTATCGCTGTTTATTCCGCCCGCGATGTTTATCAGGTACCGGTTCGGCTTATCTCCCGATGCGACATAGCTCGGACTGGATAAGTCATAAAGGACAGTAAAACCTGCTATGGAAAGCAGTCTCCAGTTAAAGGCAGAATAGATGAGCAGATATTTGTCTTTGTTATTTGCAAGATAATAATAAGCGTATACGGCGAGTTCATAAGCCTCTTTGGCATTCTCGCTCTGCAGTGTGCAGTCTATGAGACAAGACGAGATATGAGCCGCAACGGTCATCTGCTCCAAGCTCTCCATTATCTTCGAATTGCTCTCTATGATCGAAGCATCCTTGAGGTAATAGTAACCGTGTGATACCGATACCACGAAGTCACAGAGCATGTACGGCATTGAAACAAAAGCAAGCGTGGCACCCGGCTTGGCAACGCCCTTGGCGCATATGGTTATAAGTCCCCTGTCTGCAGTAAGGACAGATAAGAGTCTGTCCTTTTCCTTATAATCACTAGAACGGATTATGAGACCGCGGCAGTTAAAGGGATCCATTATTCGTCGGCTTCTTTGTTAAGACCCGTCTCCGAGAGCAGCGCGTCATTGTTCTGCCAGTCATTCCTTACCTTTACGTAAAGGTCAAGATAGACTTTGCAGTCCAGCATCCTCTCGATGTTCCTTCTTGCGGCGGTACCGATGCGCTTGATCATCTGTCCGTCTTTTCCAATGATGATCGCCTTATGCGAATCCCTGCTGCAGATGATGTCGGCTTTGATGACGACAATGGTACGGTCATCTCCGTCCGTTATCTCTCCGTCGTCGTTCTTCTCTTTGAATTCGTTGATGATGACCGCTGTTCCGTGCGGTATCTCCTGATCCGTATAGTGCAGCACCTGCTCACGGATGAGTTCGGCAGCGATAACGCGCTCGGTCTGGTCTGTCATGTATTCGCTGTCGTAGAGCCTGGGACCCGCGGGCAGCATTTTCGCGATCACTGTAAGAAGCAGGTCGACATTCCTTCCGGTCTTTGCGCTTACGGGAACAACGTCTGCGAAATCGTAAAGTTCGGAATACTTCTGCGTCAGCGGCAGGAGTTTTTCCTGACCTGCCTCATCGTATTTGTTTATTGCAAGGATAACCTGCTTGTTGCTCTCTTTAAGAAGCGATAAAAGCTTCTTCTCGACAGCGCCGGGCTCAGGGAATCTGCCGTCTGCGATAAGCACTACGCAGTCGGCGCCAAGAGCGGCCTTATATGATCTGTCGACCATGAATTCACCCATCTTTGAAGTCGGTTTGTGGATACCCGGAGTATCGGTAAAGATTATCTGCGTATCCTCGGTATTATAGATGGTCTTAATGTTGGTCCTGGTCGTCTGGGGCTTGTGCGATACTATCGCTATCTTCATGCCCGTTATGTAGTTAAGGAGCGTGGATTTTCCGACATTGGGTCGTCCCAAAAGAGCGACGGTACCGCAGTGTTTGCAGGACGCTCCGGCCGGGATCAGACCTTCGGCGGGTGTATTATCCCTGTGGTTATCCATCTCGTATACGTCTTCGAGCTCATCTTCAAAAGCAAGGTCCAGAGCTTTCATGATCCTCTTCTGCTTGTCAGTCATTATCTTCTCATCAGTGGGATCGATATGGTCGTAACCCAAAAGATGCAGGAGCGAATGCGCGATGAGGAAAACAGTCTCGCGCTCGAAAGAATGACCGTAGCTCTCCGCCTGCTTTTCGCATGCAAAAGGATTGATCAGTATGTCTCCGAAGCAGAGGACCTGATCGCCGTTGTCATCGATCTCAAAATCCCCGCTGTCAGGAATATATGTGAACTCGCCTTCCTTAAGATCCAACATCGGGAAAGAAAGACAGTCGGTCTCATTGTCGATGCCGCGCTGCTCACGGTTTATCTCACGGATCTCATCCGGAGTCACAAAAGTAAGAGTGGCATAAGCGCTCTTCAAAGACCTCTCCACCTGCGGCGAACAGTACTCACCGTCAGCAATGACTCCGCTTAACTTCTCAATATATCCGCCCAAAAGAGCGAGCTTTTCCGCGGAAAAACCTTCCGCATTATTTACTAAATCGATCCTCATTCAGGGTACTTGATCCTTTCGTGGAAAACACCGGCATAAACCTGCCTGAATGCTATAACTATCTTCTCGATATCATCGAAGTTAAGACCGGAATTGATCAGCTGGTCCTGATCGATCTTATCCTTGATGAGTACACGTATGAGCTGCTCTGCGCTCTGAACGTCTGTCGTCTTCATGGACCTGACCGCTGCCTCACAGGTATCGGCGATCATGACGATCGCAGACTCCCTTGAAGACGGGATGTGTCCTCTGTATCTGAAGTTGTTGACATCCGGCGGTTCAAGGCCTCTCGCCTTCGCATCCTCAACTGCCTTGCGGTAGAAATAAGAAGGATAAGTCGTGCCGTGATGCTCGTCGATTATCTTGATTATGGCATTGGGAAGCCTCTCCCTCTTGGCGAGTTTAACGCCGTCTTCAGGATGCTTTGTGATTATTCCGACACTCTCCATTACGGTAAGCTTGTCGTGCGGATTCTCGCCGCCGTGCTGGTTCTCAGTAAAGAATTCCGGGTGCTCTAGCTTTCCTATATCGTGATAATATGCCGCAACCTTGCAAAGGAGCGTATCGGCGCCGATGGCTTCAGCTGCGGCGTCCGCAAGCGTGGCGACCATCATGGAATGGTGGTATGTACCGGAAGCTTCCAGGAAAAGACGCTTCATGAGGTGCTGGCCCGGCTGGCTCAAAGTAATGAGCTTGACAGGTGAAGCTGCGTTGCTCACAAGCTCGTAGATAGGCGAAAGTCCGACAGCAGCAACGAGCGAAGCGATGCAGCTTACGAATGTGTAGATAAGCGAATTAAGGTATTCGGTCCTCGTATTGCCGTGAAGGAAATTAAAAGCAATGCTCGTCGCGATAGTGGCGATCGTCGGGAAGAAAATAAGAGCCGCGTTATTTATGATCCTGTCAGACCTGCCCGCGAATATGGAGCACAGTATGATGCCGATGAGATTGATAAAGAACATTTCAGGATCGAATCCGTACATCGGCCAGATAAGCAAAAGGTTTACGACCGAAAGGATTATGCTGTTCTGGGTGCCGATATAAGTGGCACAGACAGATGCAAAGAATATGACGATGCAAAGGAGCGTCGAAAGACTCGAGAGATAAACCGATGCGGCAACCGTGATAAGGAACGTGATAAGGAGCATGTAGAATACAGGCATCTCAACCTGGAGTTTCTTACGCTCGATATTGAGATATACGGCTGCAGATGCCGAGATTATCAGTACATAAACGGTGACTCTGAGGAAGATGACAACGTTGAACGAAGAGTCTCTGATGAGTTCGAGTTCAACGAGATTGCTGTAAACGTGTTCATCGATAATGGCGCCGGATTCAACGAGCTTCGTACCCTTATCGATCATGATCGGATCGTTTAAAGCAGTCATATAGGCATTGTTCGCGGAATCTTCCGTAGCCTTCTCATCGTAGATGGTATTGGGTTCGAGTATTGATGAGAGAACTATCCTCATCGCATCGGCAAACTTCTCGTAAGAAGGGCTCGACTCGCAGAAACTGCTGATCTGTTCGTCGATCTTGGATTCGAGAAGATGCTCGTTTACGTCGCCTAACATGATAAGCTCTGCAAGAGTCGTGGTCTTCTCCCTGATATACGTGAATGTAGGATTGCTCATCTCGAAAAAGACGAGGATATCCTCAGACTTTATCTTAACGTTCATAGTCTGTTCGACGTTAAGTGTCACCTGTGAAGCGGCTTCCGCGGGAGACATCGGAGATGTCGTTCCCCTCGCCTGGGTCATGTTCGTTCTTGCCTGCTCCGCGAGATCGAAGAAATCATCAATCCTGTCGATGCTCACCTGGGCCTGCTTGTCGGATCTCACGAAGATATCCGCAACGGTATCCCTTGCCCTTACGGCCTCCCTCTCGGTCGCGTAAGTATCGGCAAAAGTTCTCGGAGCGTATATATCCTGAGTAGCGATGGAACCAACTTCATAATCGTAACTTACGGGAAGCGAGCCGTAGAAAACGAGGAAGATTATCGTGAGCGAAGCGAGCGCCAACGATATGATCTGATGGAATTTCGGTTTTGCGGATTTGTTACTGCTCATAGATCACCTTTGCCTAGCATCCTCATAAGCTTTTACGATCCTTGCAACAAGGCTGTTCCTGACTATATCCGAATCATTGAGACTTACGATCTTTATGCCGTCGACATCCTTGAGGACCGTGATGGCATCCTTAAGGCCGCTCTCGATCCCCTTGGGCAGGTCGATCTGCGTGAAATCGCCGCATACGCATGCCCTGCAGTTAACGCCGAGTCTCGTAAGGAACATCTTCATCTGTTCGGGAGTCGTATTCTGGGCTTCGTCCAGCAGCACGAAGCAGTCATCGAGATTGCGGCCTCTCATGAAAGCAAGAGGAGAAACTTCTATGACACCCTTGTCGTAATAACGCTCGAACATCTCCTGTCCCAAAAGAGCGGACAATGCGTCATATATCGGGCGCATGTAAGGATTTACCTTTTCTTCGATGTCACCGGGCAGGAAACCGAGTCTCTCGCCGGCTTCTATCGCGGGTCTCGTGAGGATGATCCTCGACACTTCCCTGCTCTTCAGAGCCTTAACGGCCATGGCGACGCCGAGGAAAGTCTTGCCTGTTCCGGCAGGACCCGCACAGATCACAAGTTCCGATCTTTTCAGGGAATCCACATAGAGCCTCTGTCCCAGAGTTCTGGGCTTAACGGCTCTTCCCGAAGGTGTCATGTAAAAGACCTCGTCCGAAGTCTTAAGGAATTCCTCGAGCCTGCCGTCCCTGGCCAGGTTCATGAGGTACTGGATATCTGTCTCATCTATTTCCGAATCGGCCGAAAGCTTATCCAAAGCCAGGAAAGCATCCTTTGCGATCAACACTTCCTTGGTATCACCCGTGATGACAAAACCGTTTCCGTCGTGCTCTATGCTGACATCAAAAAAGCCGGCGATCCTAGATGCATAAAGACCTGCCGTCTGCGTTGAATTCCTGAGCTGTTCGATTCTTTCTTCCAAATGAGATCTCCTATAAAAGAATTATTATGCTAATCAATTTTCGAGTCAACATTTCAGCCCTTAAATTGCCTGAGTACCGCAGTATAGTACTCCGGAAGCTCCGTCTCGAAATGCATGGTCTCGCCCGTCCTCGGATGGACGAAAGTTATCGCCTTGCTGTGAAGCGCCTGGCCTTCAAGGCCGTAGTTCTTGCGTCTCGAAGCATAGACGGGATCACCTACGACGGGATGCCCCGTATAAGCCATGTGGACTCTGATCTGGTGCGTCCTTCCGGTCTCAAGGATGAGCCTGATATCAGATATCTCGCCCAGTCTCTCGATGACCTCGAAATGAGTTACTGCGGGTTTTCCGTCTTTTACGACAGCCATCTTGCGCCTGTCAGTGGCAGACCTTCCGATGGGAGCGTCGACCGTTCCCTTGTCTTCTTTTATGACACCGTAAACGAGCGCCCTGTATTCTCTTACTATCTCGTGTCTTGAAAGCATGTCGGCAAGTTTTAAATGCGTGAAATTATTCTTGCAGGCGAGCATCAGACCGGAAGTATCTTTATCTATACGGTGAACGATGCCGGGTCTTAAGACTCCGTTGATGTCGGACAGCTCATCCTTGCAGTGCGCGAGCAGAGCATTGACCAAAGTTCCCTCGCTGTGTCCTGCAGCAGGATGCACGACCATACCCTGCGGTTTGTTTATTACGAGAAGATCGGAATCCTCATATACGATATTGAGCGGGATATCCTGAGCTATGAAGGAATCGTCCTCCTTGGGTGCCGGTATCTCCGCCTCGACCACATCACCGGCGGAGAGCTTCGTGCCTGCCTTTGTGATCACCTTTCCGTTGACGCTTACTTTTCCGTCGTCTATCAGCCTTTTATAAAACGATCTGGAATATGTGGAATCAAAAGAATCCGTGACAAAACTGTCGAGCCTTACTCCGTCTGTACCGCAAACCTTGGATTCATTCGGCATCTTCGGTCTCCTTTTTCTTAAAGAGGATATTCCAGAAAGCCTCAAACTCCTTGGAACGGAACACGATTATGTAGATCAAAAGGAATGTGCCCAGCACGGCACATATATCAGCGAAATTGAATATCGGGAATGTATAACTGCCGAAGTCGAACCTCAGAAAGTCGATGACATACTTGAGGCGCGCTCTGTCGATGAGGTTTCCGATGGCGCCTGACGACAGGAGACAGAACGCAACGGACAAGAGCGGCATGCTGTTCTTTGAAGACACGATCATGAGAGCGAATATGCCGCATCCGAGTATGGTCGAGACAGCTATAAGGAAATATATTCCCCAAGCCTTATCTGCAAATAACGAGAATGCGCTTCCTGTATTCTCGCAATAAAACAACGAAAAGAAATCCTTGATTATGACCTTTGTTCCGACGGGTTTGATCTGTTTTACGACCAGATCCTTGAAGTATTGGTCGGCCGCCACGAGTATGGCAAAAAGAACCGAAAAGATATCGATGAGCTTTACATTAGTTTTCTTCTTCGCACTTACACTGTTACTCATATTCACAGAACCGTCTGATCGCGGTACACCTTCCGTTTTTATCAGTCTCGAAAATGATACCACATACGAATCCTTCGCCGTCGGCAGGCTCATATTTGGCAGGAAGCTTATAAGCGAGCCTCCTTATAGAAGCCTCTATGTCCATGCCGAGGATCGACTCCTTCGCACCGCACATGCCGCAGTCGGTAATGTATCCGGTGCCGTTCGGCAGGATCGTCTCGTCTGCAGTCTGAACGTGCGTATGTGTTCCCGCAACGACAGACACTTTGCCGTCGAGATAATAACCCATAGCGCATTTCTCGGATGTGGCATCGCAGTGGAAATCCAGCAGGACCGTCGTACACCCCTCCACGCGCTTAAGCCTCTCCACTATCCCGTCCGCATAAGTAAACGGGTTATCCGGCAGAACGTTTGCATATACCTGCCCCAGGAGATTAAAAACGCCGATCTTCTCGCCGTTCTTCTCAAAAACGCAGTAATCGTTGCCGGGCCAAGAAGGGCTGAAATTGGCAGGTCTTGCCAGGTTCTTCACCTTGGCGATCTGGCTTATGAATTCCCTGTTTGAAAATGTGTGGTTTCCCAGAGTAAAAAGATCGGCACCATAGTTCTCGAGTTCTCTTAAGATATTGATCGAAGCTCCGAGACCGTGAACGCTGTTCTCAGCGTTTACTATACAGCAGTCGATCGAATTGCTCTTAAGGAAACCGGGCATTACCGTCTTAAAAGCACGGCGTCCGGCATAGCCGACGATATCGCCAACAAAGCACACTTTCACGGTATAAGCCCTCCAAATCTTTTTATTCTTTTAAAGTATAGCAAAAATCTTAGCGTATTTTAAGCAGGAGGTTTTGAAATAAAAGGCGGCACAGGTTCCTGCCGTCTTTTATTCCTTACCCGTTCTGCTAGAATACTATCTATGAATACATGGGAGGATAAGTATATGGAAATAAAGAAGTTGCTGGCTTCAGTCCTTTCCGCCGGGATGATCATGTCATTCCTGCCTGCAGCCGTAATGGCTGACGGAGCCGGATGGCATCAGTCCGAAGCCGGATGGTCCTATTACACCGACAGCACCACTTACGTTCAGAACAGCTGGAAACAGATCGGCAGCAAGTGGTATTACTTCGACGCTGACGGCATCGCTTATGCGGACTGCTGGGAGACGATAAACGGCAAGCTCTATCATTTCGACAGCAGCTGCGCCATGGAAACCAACAAGTGGATAGACTGCGGCGAATCCTATTTCGAAGGTTTTGCCGAATACATCTGTGACCTGAACGGAGATCCCGACGGTTTCTGGTCCCAGTTCCTTGATCTTAAGGACTGGCGCTATGTAGGAGCCGACGGAGCCGCTTATAAAGGCTGGAAGACTGTAAACGGAAAATGGTATTTCTTCGAGGACGGCTCGAACAGCCAGAACGCTTCCCGCCAGTGCCGCATGGCATACGGGATCGCGAAGGACAAAGACGGCGGCATTTACTGTTTTGACAAGAACGGCAGTTATATAAAGAACAAATGGGTCAGTGCCAATACCGAAGAAGACGGATGGTTCTATTTCGGATCGAACGGAATCATATACTCTTCCAAATGGCTCAATCAGAACGGCAAATGGTATTACTTCAACGATGACTGTCTTATGGTCTGCTCAAAGTCTAACTATTACATCTCCGGATACCTTTATGATTTCGACAAGAGCGGCGTCTGCTCCAATCCTTACAGCGGCAGGAAGCTTACAGGCTGGGTAGAGGATTCGGATAAGTGGTATTACTTCGATTCCGAAGGCAAACCTTACAAGGAATGGCATAAGATCGGCGGCAAATGGTATTATTTCGATCCTGAAGACGGATACATGTGCACGGGGCCCAGGATCATCGGCAGTGATTACTATCAGTTTGATGATGACGGCAAGATGCATACCGGCTGGTTTAAAGTCCCTACGATGAAGAATTACTGGGGTAATGACTACTGGTTCTACTGCGGAACCAACGGAAAGGTTTACAGCGATCAGTGGCTCGAAGAAGACGGCAAATGGTATTATTTCTCGGGAAAGAAATACGGCTGCGCCATGATCAACTCCATGACGGACTACGAGATCAACGGCAAGCTCTATGATTTCGACTCACACGGCGTATGCCTTAACCCTTACAGCGGCAGACCGGTGGTCAAAGAATGATCTTAAATCTGCTCTAAACCATATCGCGCAAAGCCAGAGAACACTATCCAAACGCAAACAAAAAGGACCTCAGGTCTCGTGTCTTAATGACACTGACCCAAGGTCCTTGATTTGTTTTGATAGATGATACTAACGTGTTAAATAAAAATATATGTAAAATGCATTAATAAAATTATTTAGCAACGTCAGTTGCCCTAGTCTCTCTGATCACGTTAACCTTGATCTGTCCGGGATAATCCAATTCATCCTCAATCTTCTTGCAGATATCACGGGCCTTGAGAGTCATCTCGTCATCTGAAACCTTATCAGGTGAAACGATGACGCGGATCTCTCTGCCTGCCTGAATGGCGAAGCTCTTCTCTACGCCTTCGAAGCTCGTGGCGATCTCCTCGAGCTTCTCGATCCTCTTGATGTATGTCTCGAGATTCTCTCTTCTTGCTCCGGGCCTTGCTGCTGAAATGGCATCAGCGGCAGCTACTAATACAGCCTCTGCAGACAGAGGCTCGACATCACCATGGTGCGCCTCTATGCAGTTGATGACTGCGGGGCTCTCATGATACTTCTTGGCGATCTCGACACCGAGCTGGATATGTGTTCCTTCCTGCTCGAAATCCACAGCCTTACCGATATCATGCAAAAGGCCTCCGCGCCTTGCAAGATTACTGTCTAATCCGAGTTCGTCCGCCATCATTGCAGCGATCCATGAAACTTCGATGGAGTGCTGCAGCACGTTCTGTCCGTACGATGTGCGGTAACGGAGACGGCCTAAGAGTTTGATGAGTTCGGGATGCAGATTCATTACACCCGTATCAAAGGCAGCCTTCTCGCCCTCGGTCTTGATAGTCTGATTGAGTTCCTTCCTTGCCTTGCCGGCCATCTCTTCGATCCTGGCCGGGTGGATCCTTCCGTCTGCAACAAGTCTTTCAATAGTCATTCTCGCGATCTCTCTTCTGATCGGATCGAAAGATGAAAGAACGATTGCTTCCGGAGTATCGTCGATAATAAGATCGACTCCCGTGATAGTCTCGATCGCTCTGATGTTACGTCCTTCACGACCGATGATCCTACCCTTCATCTCGTCGTTCGGGAGATTTACGACCGATACAGTGACTTCAGAGACATAATCGGATGCATAACGCTGAATTGCGTTGACGATAATGTCTTTTGCGACTTTATCGGCATCCTGCTTGGTCTTCTCTTCCATCTGCTTGAGCATAATAGCCATATCATGGGTGTATTCACGCTTTGCTTCGTCAAGCACTAAGCTTCTGGCGTCTGCGATCGTAAGTCCTGACACTCTTTCAAGCTCAGCTTTCTTACGCTGCTCGTAGTCCTTCGCTCTGGCCTCGAGTTCAGCCACATTCTGCTGACGCTTCTCGATCTCCTCCTGCTTGCGCTCACAATTAGCTTCAATACGATTGATATTTTCTTCTTTCTGCTCGAGCCTATTGCGCTCTTTTGCAAGTTCCTGTTTCTTATCTCTTGCTTCACGCTCTAACTCTGAACGTACACGAGAGACTTCCTCCTTCGCCTGCAAAAGCAAATCGCGTTTGTTGTTTTCTGCTTCCTTCTGCGCATTAGCGAGAAGTACATTGCTATCCTCCTTGGATTTAGCAATATCCTCCTCCAGCCTCTTTTGTCTGCCGGAAATTCCTGACAGAAAATATACTGCTGCAAATACAATACCCAGAATAAGACCAACAACGCCCGCGATTATCACATACAATAATGATACCTGTGGCACGTTGGTACTCACCTCCAAAATTTATTTAGTTGTCAAAGAACGTTTTAAATGGCTCTGACAAGCCATTGAATATTGTAGAAATAAATCAACTTTCTGTCAATAATTTGTTAGAATGTAACAATGAAATTCGAATATTTTGTTGAAAATGAATATAACGGGTGCGAGATCCAGCAGGTAATGCGCCGGAAATTCAAGATGAGCACCACATGGGTCAAGCGCGTCAAGCTCTACGGTACCGTTGAGCAGAACGGCGTTCATGCCCGTGTAAAGGACCGTGTCAGCACCGGCGACAGGCTGTATTTCGAGTATGAGGACAATTCAGGGAAACTGAACTGCCCTGAAAATGTCTCCATTCTCTACGAAACCGGCTCGTACGCGGTGGTCAATAAGCCCGCCGGCATGGTCACCCACCCTTCACACGGTCATCTTGAGGATTCCCTTCTCACAAGCCTCTCGGATGAGACGCTGCACCCTGTAATGCGCCTGGACAGAGAAACCTCAGGTCTCCTCATAGTCGCCAAGGACGGATACGCCCACAACATGCTGGTTACTGAAGCGGATATCAAAAAGAGCTATCTCGCACTCTGTTACGGAAAGTTCGAACCCTCCGAAGGAACGATGTCCTTCCCTATCGCCAGACGCGAGAACTCGGTCATGATCAGGGACTGCGTCGAAAACGGAAAGCCGTCGGTCACACACTATAAGACTGTGGAATATTTCGGGAATGCGGGGATATCTCTTGTTGAGTTCAAACTCGAGACAGGAAGATGCCATCAGATAAGGACTCACTGCTGTCATGTAGGCCACCCTCTCCTCGGGGACGGACTCTACGGTCCGCTTTCAGACGATAACCCCAACCCTGAGCTTAAGGATAAGGCCGTGATCTTCGATGAACAGATGGGAAGAGTCGCTCTTCACGCATACAAGATCGAGTATAAAGATCCTTTCGATAAGGAAGACAAGGTTTTCGAGGCCGCCCTCCCGGAAGACATGCAGAAAGTCATAGACGGTATAAGATAAAGGACTTACCTGTATTTTCTTTCAGGATGCTCTTTATAGTATCTTTCCTTGTCCTTATACATCTCTTCGTCAGCAACCCTCATAGCGTCGCGGATATCCTTGATGACGTCATTTATCGCAGACGTGAAATCGTCAGTTCCACGGAGCTTGATACAGGTCTTAAGGACTAGGTTGATATGCCTGATTTCACACTTCTTTAACAGATGAACGAAGCTATGAGGTCCTCCGCGAGACGGACCGAAGATTCCGCATTGCCGCCGGAAAGGAGCCTGGACACTTCTACGATCTTCCCGTTAGCATCGAGGACATCGCACATAGTTTCCGTATTCCCGTCCGTTACTTTCTTGGTAAGGACAAAGCCCCTGTCGGACGCAGCGGCGATCTGCGCGGTATGTGTAACACAGAGCACCTGATGGGATGAAGCTATCGCCTTGAGCTTGTTCGCTATGGCAAGTGAGGCTTTACCTGAAACACCCGTGTCGATCTCGTCGAATATCAGTGTCGGAATAAGGTCAACACTGCTCAGAACATTCTTAATGGCAAGCATGATCCTGGAAGCCTCGCCTCCGGATACGATAGCCGACAATGCCCTTGCCTCCTGTCCGGGGTTGGCGCTGAACCGGAATGCTATGTCATCTATGCCCGACTTCGAGAAGAATTTTGCATTCTCGCGTCTTGTAAAGTTAACCTCGAAAACAGCATTCGGCATCTCAAGGTCGGAAAGTTCTTTTGTGATGGCTTTCTCAAGTTTCAAAGCAGCTTTCTTGCGTTCCGCCGAAAGATCTTCGGCGAGTTTTAACAGTTCCTGCAGAATCTCAGCACGCTTCTTTTTCAGCTCCTGCAAAAGGTCTTTGTTATGCTCGATCGCATCGAGTTCCTTTTTCGCTTCATCAGCGAACTTATTTATCTCAGAAACAGTCTGACCGTACTTGGCCTTAAGATCGTAGAGAAGGCCTATACGCTGTTCGACGCGGTCTTTCAGGCTCTCGTCGTAATTTCTGTCAGAGAGCTCCTTGTCAACGTCCGATGAGAGAGCCTCAAGCTCGAGCGCCAGAGTTCTTGCGCGTTCGGCTATGTCTTTAAAAGCCTCGTCAGACTGTGAAGCCTTAAGGAGCTCTCTGGCGGCCTGACTGGCAGCCTGTACGGGACTTTCAAAAGAACCGTCGGATGATAAGAGCGACTGTGCATTGGAAAGACTCACGAGCGTCGCCTCATCCTGCGAGACCTTCTTTTTGGTCTCATGGAGTTCTTCCTCTTCTCCGTCCTTAAAGCCCGCTGATTCTATCTCATTTACCGCATATTCCAGATATTCCCTGCGGCGTTCGAGATAATCGGGCGTCGACGATATCTCCTTGATGCGTGAAACCATGTCCACATATTCTTTAAGCTTTGCAGTATAGTCACGGCTCAGGCTGACGCACTTCTCTCCTGCGAACCTGTCCAGGAACTTAACGTGCGATCCTTCGTCGAAGATGGCCTGCGTATCGTGCTGGCCGTGAATGTCGACGAGCCTTGAGGATATCTCTCTTAAGACGGTATTCGTAACTCCTGTCCCGTTTATCCTGGCAACAGATTTTCCGCTGTCGTAGACGGTCCTGCTCACGATGAGCATGCCGTCATCATCTTCTATTCCGTTATCAGAGAGCATCTGTATGAAGTCACTGTCGGTCATTTCCGAGCAGTCGAAGACCGCCTCCGCATAGCAGGATGAACTTCCCGTCCTTATAAGCGTCTTGGACGCTTTGGCGCCGAGTATCAGATTGATGGCGTCAACTATGAGGCTCTTTCCGGCACCCGTCTCACCGCTTATCACGTTGAGACCTTTACCGGGTTCGAATACGACATTGCTTATGACCGCAAAATCTCTTATCTCAAGTCTTACGAGCATCTGATCAGCCTTTGTCCATCATGTCGGAGATAGTAATGGCAAGTGCCTTCGCTTCTTCTATTCCGGGACATGCGGCGAAGATCGTGTCATCGCCGGCGATCGTGCCCGTGCACTCTTCAAGATGCATCGAATCAAGTGCGGATGCTGCCGCCTGTGCCATGCCGGGGAGCGTCTTTATAACGATTATGTTCATCGCCTGGCTGACTGATACGATGCTGTTCGAGAAGACTGCAAGGAGCCTTCCCGGAGCTGTATCACCCGTTCTGTCGAGAACGCAGTACCTGGTACCCCTGTTAGGGAGCGTGATCTTTATTATCCCGAGCTCCTTGATATCACGGGATATGGTTGCCTGCGTCGCCTCAAAACCTGCCTGATTAACCTTTGCAGTGAGGTCTTCCTGCGTGGAGATGTCGTTATCCCTGATAAGTGCCAGGATCTTCTCCTGTCTTGAGTTCTTAGCGGTTTTCATAGAAATATCCTCTCTGTACGATCTTCTTCCTGACATCGCTGAAAAAATTGTCCTTCTTGACCGTAGCGGTCCTCAGGACTTTTTCGTATCGCCTGATAACGATATGGTCAAAACTCTCGAGCTCCACAAAATCCCTTCCGTCGGGGCATATCAGCGGCACGGTCTCGACCTCGCCGAGACTTATCCTGATCTCGCTCTCGGGTGTTGCGACATAGGTATAACCATTTAATGTATGCGAGCATATGGGGGTTACTATGATGTCCTTCATGCCGGGCATCAGGATGGGACCGCCCGCAGAAAGCGAGTACGCGGAAGAACCTGTTGCAGTGGCAATGACCAGACCATCCCCGTAAAAGTTCTCTATGGTCTGCCCGTCTATCGCCAGCTGGAGCTTTGTAATGTGAGGTCTGGCTCCCCTGACGATGATTATGTCATTTAAGCAGATGCATGAACCCTTGAGATTATCGTCTTTATCGAAAACTTCGCACTTAAGCTGCGTCCTTTCGATAGTGCTGTATTGTCCTGTAGCAAGAAGCTCAAGATCCTTCTCGAGGTCTTCCTGTGATATCTCGGTCAGGAAACCGATTGAGCCCTTATTTACACCGACGAACTCTGCGTCGAGATCTCTGTATTTTGCGACTACATAAAGAAAAGTTCCGTCGCCACCAATGGATATTATCGTCTTGATATCCATTTTGGCGAACTCACCGAAAGCGACGTGCGGTATAGACTTGAGCGCGGGACATTCCGTCTCCATCTCAGGCTCGAAAACAGGCGTATGACCAAAACTGCTGATTATCTCGGCGATGTTTAACGCCGTCTCATAACCGGTATCTCTTGAACCATTGGAACATATTCCGTAATTCATGAAGTGATCCTCCCGTTCAAAACTCTATATATTTAAACATTTTCTTGTATAAAAATACAGAAGCAAAATATCTTTATGTTTTAGGGAGTGATTCCTTGATCGATGCAGCAAGTGAATCGCCGTCCAGACCACAGTATTCTATCTGTTCTTTCTGGCTCATAGCTCGGACTATGGGGTTCTTTACGCCGAAGACGGTAACGCCGCCGAAGAAACCCAGCCCTTCGAACTCTCTTTCGAGCGCTTCGCCGAATCCGCCGCTGATTATGCCCTCTTCAAGGCTGTATACCTTTTCCGCGCCGTCCATGAGTTCGAGTATCTCTTTTGCCGGAACGGGCTTTATCATGGAAACATTGATATGCTTGCCACTGATGCCGAGTCCGTTAAGGATGTCTGCGGCCTTATCAGCTTCCTCGCTTATCTTTCCGGTCGATACGATAACAAAGTCTTTACCGTAATCTCTCGAAATGTGAGGCCTGACGCAGTCTGATATATCCTGATACAAAGGAGCACCTGATTCGAAAGGAGACGTCCCTCTCGGATACCGTACGGCAACAGGACCTTTAACATTCTCGACCGCATATGTAAGGCACCTCGAAAGATCCTTATAATCCCTGGGCGAAAAGACCGTCATGTTGACCATCGAATTAAGATACGAGATGTCTAAAAGTCCGTGATGCGTGTGTCCGTCGTTGCCGACAAAGCCTGCCCTGTCTATCGCGAATACAACATGGTTGTTCATGAAGCAGCAGTCCGTGATCATCTCATCGTAAGCTCTCTGAAGGAATGACGAATAGATGGCCACTACAGGTATGAAGCCCGACACAGCCAGACCTCCTGCCATGGTTACGCAATGTTCTTCCGCAATGCCGCAGTCAAAGAACCTGGCGGGATATTTCATCTGGAAGTTATCCAGGCCCGTTCCTATCGTCATGGCGGCGGAAATGCCAACGATCTTAGGGTTATTCGCGGCAAGTTCGGTCAGCGTGTTTGCAAAGACCGACGTATAACTGTGATTGCCGGAAGGAGCGACGCCCGTCTCCAGATCGAACGGACCGACGCCGTGGTAGTCGGAAGGATTCGACTCAGCAGGAGCGTAACCTTTCCCCTTCTTGGTTATTACGTGGATGAGCACGGGACCTCTGATGTCCTTCGCTGCGTCCAGTGCCTTGATGAGATCATCCATGTTATGACCGTCGATCGGGCCGTAGTAGTTAAGACCCAGGTCATCGAACATCGAAGGCGTCTTGCGGTACAGGAGAAACCTGAAGAAATCCTTTATCGCAAGGATCAGTTTGATGAGTCCTCGTCCGACAAATCCCAGCTTCTGCAGGAACGACTCGGTCGTCTGCTTTGCCGAGATATATCCGCTCGAGATTCTGAGTTTTGACAAGTGCTTGGAAAGACCTCCGACATTCTTGTCGATGCTCATCTCGTTGTCGTTCAGTATGATTATCATCCTGGTCTTGCTGTGACCTAAGTCGTTTATCGCCTCATATGCAAGTCCGCCCGTAAGCGCACCGTCGCCTATCACGGCGACGACATTGAATTTCTTGCCTTCGAGGTCTCTGGCTCTGGCTATACCCATCGCGGCGGAGATCGAAGTCGAGCTGTGACCCGTGTCGAATGCGTCGTAAGGAGATTCGGAGACCCTCGGGAATCCGGATATACCGTCCCTCTTCCTGAGCGTATTGAAACGGTCGAATCTTCCCGTCATGAGCTTATACGAATAAGACTGATGGCCTACGTCGAAAACGATCTTGTCTTTCTTGTAATCGAAGACCGAAAGAAGTGCCACGGTCAGTTCCACCGTACCGAGATTACTCGCAAGGTGTCCGCCGTTTTGGGATACGGTATTGAGTATCTTGTCCCTCAACTCGGAGCAGAGCTGTTCACGCTCCGCAGTCTTCATCGACTGCAGTTTCTCATGCGTGATTTCCTTTCCGAGATACTTGTATTCCATTACCTGTCCCTGTCTGCAAGATAATCAGTCAATGTCTCATAGTTTGCAGTATCAAAGCCCTTCTGCCTGAAGCACGAGAGGATATCCCTGATGCTGTTTATCTCTTCTTCCATCCTCGCCTCAGCGCCTTTAAGACCCAGGAGAGTTACGAATGTCGCCTTCGAATCACGCTCGTCCTTGCCGGTACTCTTTCCGAGCACAGCACTGTCCGAGATAACGTCGAGGATGTCGTCTCTTATCTGGAACGCAAGTCCGATGTGCGAAGCGAGTTTCCTGAGTTCTATTGCCGTCCCGTCAGTCATGCTCTCTTCAGATGTCAGCTTCTTTGAAACATAATAAGGAGTTACGACCGCAGCTTCTATGAGTGCACCGGTCTTCTTCTCCTGAAGTTCGATGAGAAGGTCTAATGATATCTTTTTGTCCGTAGATGAGATGTCGATGCTCTGACCGCCGATCATGCCGTAGATGCCTGCATTTTTAGCCAATGCGGAAGCGGCATATATGTAACCGTTATCTTTTTCGGAGATGCGGAAAAGCCTTTCCATGGCGCTGTTGAGCAGCAGGTCACCGGCAAGCGTGGCTATGCCTTCGCCGAACACCTTGTGACAGGTCGGTTTTCCGCGTCTTAAGTCGTCATTATCCATGGCAGGAAGATCGTCGTGGATAAGAGAATATGTATGTATCATCTCCAGCGTCGCGGCGAAATACTTAACATCCGCATCAGCACTCTCATCGAGTCCCAGCATGTCGGATGTGAGCATCATCATCATAGGACGCAGCCTCTTGCCTCCGGCAAAAAGGCTGTACATCGCTGCCTTGACCGTAATGTCCTCGCTTACATCCTTACCGAAGACATTCCAGAGTTCGGGCAGGATCCACTCTTCGGTCCTCTCCATCAGAGCCGTGATATCGGCGTTTTCCATCGTCATACCCCGCTCTCGCTGATGTTGAGAGGATCTGTCGTGCCGTTAGCCTTGTTGACAGCCTCGATCCTTGCCGTGACCTCATTAAGTCTCTTCTCGCAGATGGCGACCAATTCGACGCCTCTCTCATAGAGCTTTAATGATTCATCCAATGTCGCTTTGCCTTCGGAAAGCTTGGCGACTGTCTGGCGAAGTTCGGCCATCGAGGCCTCATATGTCATCTCATTATCTTTAGATTCAGGCATCTTTATCTCCTCCGTCATCTTTATTCTCTATCTTCTTTATCTCGGTTACGAGCTTACCGTCAGACAACATGATGTTCACACTGTCGCCCGTATTTACTCCCTTTACCGATTCGACGGCGTTTCCGTCCTTATCGCATACGTATGAATAACCTCTCTTCAGGACGTTTCCGGGATTCAGCGCTTCAAGCCTTACCTTTAATTCGTTGAGTTCTGAAGATTTCTGTCCGGTGATCCTGACCGATGCGGCATCGAGCCTTGTCCTGAGTTCCCTCACGACCGCCAACTGCTCCATCGCGTAATATGCGGGTGAATGAAGGGCTTTGTGATTCTTATAGACCTCGAGTGCCTTGCGTCTCGAATCTACGAAGCTGTTGATCGCGATATCGAGATTGAGGGCCAGATTGTCTATCTCTTTTTTCTGGTCTTCGTAAGATGCGATGACCATCTCTCCCGCAGCCGTCGGAGTTGCCGCCCTGACATCAGCTGCATAATCGATTATCGTGTAATCGGGCTCATGTCCGATCGCAGAGATGACAGGTATCTCACTTGCGTAAACAGCTCTTGCCATGGCCTCGTCGTTAAAGCAGAAAAGGTCCTCAAAAGACCCTCCGCCCCTTGCGACTATGATGACATCGACGTTCTTTTCGCTGTTGAAATAATCCAGTCCGCGGATAACGTCAGGAGGACATTCTGCGCCCTGAACGCTTGCCGGATACAAAAGTATGTCGTGATGGGGATTTCTCTTCCTTACGGTATTTACGATATCGGCGATGACCTTTCCCGAGCCGGATGCAATGACTCCGATCCTCCTGGGGAGTATCGGAATGGGCTTTTTGTGCGCGGGATCGAAAAGGCCCTCTTTCTGGAGTTTTTCGAAAAGCTTGTTGAACTGCTCGTGCAGATCTCCGCTTCCTATCTCCTCGATCCTTGTCGCGATAAGCTGGAGCTGGCCTCTCGGAGAATATATGTCGATGCTTCCGAATACCTTTACCTTCATACCCTGCTCAGGCGTGAACTTCAGCTGGTTCCTGTATCCCTGGAAGATCGCGCAGCTTATTACCGCCTGATCGTCCTTGAGCGAGAAATATGCATGCTTTCCGCCGACCACGGTATACTGTGATATCTCGCCCACGACACTGATATCGGCAAGATAAGGATTATCCTGGAGTGATTGCTTTATATAGCCGTTAAGCCGGCTTACACTTTCAAAATCATACATGATTTCAAAGGCTCTTAACGAAGTTGCTCAATACGCCGTTGATATAAGAAGATGAACTGTCCGTACCGTATTTCTTTGCGAGCTTTACCGCTTCATTGATGGATACGGAAGTCGGGATATCTTCAACAGTAAGTATCTCATATACGGCGATCTCTAAGATGATGCGGTCAGTCACGGGAAGACGCTCGAGCTTCCATCTCTTAAGGAAAGGAACAAACTTTGCATCGATCTCGTCCCTACTGTTGATAACGCCGTAGACGATATCAAGGAAATAGGGCTCATCTTCGATTATCTCCGGATATGCTTCCCTGAACAGATTGATCTGTTCGCTTACCGGATCAGACCTGAAACCGGTCTGAAACAGAAATTCCATAGCTTTTTCACGTGTCTCGATCCTACTCATCTGAACCTCCCCGGAGGCAATATCCTGTCAAGGAATTTCTTGAACTTGCTCGTATCGGAAAAGAGGAACGAACCGACAAAGAAGCCTACCGCCGTCATTAATAATATGAAAAGGGTCTTAAAGAACCCGAATATGCAAAGTAAAAGTCCGATTATAAAAAACAGGACAGCAAATATAACACCAGCCTTGGTGTTACGGAGTTTCTCGAAAAGCTTTGATAAAAACCTTTCCATCCTTATCTGCTCTCAACTCTCGTCTGAGCCTGCTCAACCTTGGAGACTCTGACAACAACCTGCTCTACAGCTATTCCCGTATATCTCTCGATATCTTTCTTTACCTTCTCCTGGACCTTTGCCATGGATGAAGGAATCTCGACATTTGAATAGAGCTCGCATGACACTGTAACCTTAAGTGCCTGATTCTTGGCAGGTGTGGCATGACATCTCGCGCTCTTAATACCGACCTGTGCGGATTTTGCCGCATTGAGCGCGATGCTCTCTATGGCATCAGGGCTGATGTCGACCGTACCGATATCATTCTTTCTGAGTCTTGTACGGTTAAGTCTTCCCGATGTGATGATGTTTGTGATCGAAACAATTGACGTGATGAACAGGAGCATCAGAACGCCCAGATAGATATACCTGCTGACAGGTCCGGTTACTATCCTTGACAGAGGCTTCAGGATATCGGCAAAGATACCGTCATCAAAAAGCGCATATAACAGCACGACCGAAATGACGGCTATTACAACGGAATATAAGAACATCAAAGCTCTGATAAAGGAATTCATGACACCTCCTCAACCCCGCAAACATAAACGTCGACACTCTCTACCGTAAGTCCGGTAAATCGTTCGACGTCTTTTTTAACCTTTTCCTGGATCATCCAAGCGATCTCGGGGATGATCATCCCGTATTTAACAACAGGATAGACAGTGATCGATACTGATCCTTCTACAGTGTCCCCGAAAACTACTCTCACACCTTTTCCTTCATGTACCACTCCGGCCTTCTCCTTGAGAGCAACCGCGAATGACGGAACCAAAGACAAGACACCGTCTATCTGGAGCGCTGCTTCAGATGCATACTGAGCCACAAAGCCCTGTGTCATTGAACGATCGCCTTTTATGGATTCGATGTTAGTATTGTCTTCCATATCGGTTCCTTGGATCTTCTAAACTATAAAGGTGCGGATAAATAACTGCCGTAAGCGGATAGTTCACCCGCTTACGGCAACTGATCTGAAAATTAAGCTCTTTCGAGATATTCGCCTGTTCTTGTGTCAACCTTGATCTTCTCGCCCTGGTTAACGAAGAGAGGTACCTTAACTACAGCGCCTGTCTCAAGTGTAGCGTACTTGGAAGCGTTGTTAGCCGTATCACCCTTTACGCCGGGCTCGCACTCTGTGATCTCGAGGATAACAGTGATGGGAAGCTCAACCTGGAAGATGTCGCCCTTATAAGATACGACCTTGCAGACCATCTCTTCCTTGAGGAACTTGATGCCGTCGCCGATCTTGTCCTGGTGGATGGGAGTCTGCTCATAAGTCTCCTGATCCATGAAGTAGTAAAGATCACCGTCAGCATAGATGAACTGCATATCCTGTCTCGTAAGCTGAGCCTGCTCAAACTTCTCGTTAGGGTTGAAGGATCTCTCAACTACGGAACCTGTCTTAACATTCTTGTACTTTGTTCTTACGAAAGCTGCTCCCTTACCGGGCTTAACGTGCTGGAATTCAACGACCTGATAAACCTGATCATCCATCTCGAAACACAGACCGTTTCTAAAATCACCTGCGCTAATCATAAATATCTTCTCCTTTTTAATAAATAAGCGTTTAACTGATTAATTTTACTTGAAAGAGTATTTCTATGCAAGTATCCATTTCATTTGGTCCCGCAAGCGGATACGGGGCATCTTAAGATCAGAATCTGCCGAAAAACCTTACGATCTTCTCGAAGGGCCGCTTAAGCATAACATACCATATTTCGGGTCTGTGGAGCTTCTCGACCATTATCGTTCTCACGCCTGCCCTGTTGCCGGCAATGACATCCGTAAAGACCTGATCGCCGATCATTACCGATTCTGCAGGCGTAGACTCCATGAGCGCTATCGCCTTCATCACGCCCGACGTACCGGGTTTGTTGGCATATGTAACAACGGGAATACCCAGCATCTCCGCGATCTTCGCAGATCTCTCGGATTTGGCATTCGATACGAGACAGCATCTTATCCCCTGTTCCTGGATCATCTTAACGCACCTGTAGCTGTAATCCTCAGGCTCGGTCGCGTGGTCAGGTCCCAGCGTGTTGTCGAAATCCAAAAGCGCGGTCCTGATTCCGTCTGCGGCAAGTTCGCCCCACGGGACAAGGACAAGGCTCTCGTAAACTTTCTCCGGCTTCATCGCTTTGAATATGTTCAAAGTATTCTCCTGTATTATTGTGCAGTATTACATACTGACTAATATTTCGCGTCAAAATAATTATAAATATATACTTTTGCGCTTGTGATATTATAGTAAAGCAAAATGACGAGTCAAGGAGCACTATTGCCATGAAAGTAACAAAATTCGGCGGATCATCTCTTGCCAACGCTTTTCAGATACAGAAAGTCTGCAACATTCTTCTCGCAGATGAAGACAGAAAGATCATGGTCGTTTCCGCGCCCGGTAAGCGCACCAAGGACGACACAAAGGTAACGGATCTTCTCATTGCGGTCGCAAAGGCAAGACTTGCCGGAGAATCCTATGACAAGGAAGTCGGTGCGGTTCTCGCACGTTACGAGGAGATCGCCGACGAATTGGGCATCAAGGAAGTGCTTCCCGACATCGAGGACAAGCTCCTCAAGATCGTAAAGGCAGATTATACCGAAGACATCGCTTATCTTGATTCGGTCAAGGCCATGGGTGAAGACTGCTGCGCAAAGCTCGTTGCTTTCTACCTCACTTCAACAGGACATCCCGCAAAGTACTGCGATCCTGAAGCATGCGGCCTTTACCTTGAACACGATGAGGCAGGCAAGGCAGTTATCCTTCCCGAGACATACGACAATCTCGCAAAGCTCAAGGATGAAGCAGACTGCATCCTCGTATTCCCCGGCTTCTACGGATATTCAAAGAGCGGTAAGATCATCACGTTCTCCAGAGGCGGTTCCGACATAACAGGCTCCATCCTCGCAGCTTCGGTAGGCGCCGATGTTTACGAGAACTGGACTGACGTCGACAACGTTTTCGCGGTAAATCCCAATCTTGTAAAGAACCCTTTCCCCATCACGGAGATCACATACGACGAGATGAGAGAGCTCTCTTATGCAGGCTTCACCGTTCTTCATGAGGAAGCCATCTATCCCGTATTCGCAAGAGGCATCCCTCTTAACATCAAGAACACCAACAATCCTACTGCAAAGGGAACTCTTATCGTATCCAAGCGTACACATTACGATTCACTCGTAACAGGTATCGCCGGCGACAAGGGATTCTGCACCGTTACGGTCAGCAAGTACATGATGAACCGCCAGGTCGGTTTCCTTGCAGCTCTCCTCAAGATATTCTCTGATGAGGCTATCTCCATCGACCACATTCCTTCAGGGATCGACACAGTTACGATCGTACTCCGCAAGAAGTACTTCACGGAAGAAAAGGAAGCCATCATCGTCAAGAGGATCAAGGAAGAACTTGAAGCTGAAGTAAGCGTAGACAGAGACCTCGCCATCGTCATGATCGTCGGTGAAGCTATGGCAAATTCCGTCGGTATCATGGCACGTGCCGCATCCGCTCTCTCCAACGCAGGCATCAACCTGAGAATCGTTAATCAGGGAGCATCCGAGATCTCCATGATGTTCGGTGTCTCAGAATCCTACTGCTCTTACGCCGTAAGAGTACTCTACAAGGAACTCTTCAGATATTGATAAGATCATAAACTGATAAAGATCAAACCCCAGAAGCCGTTGTCAGTTTCCGGGGTTCGTTTTTATTATATATCTGATGGTGATAATTCGAAATCAAATCATTGAATATAAGGTAATAACGAATCTACCATCTCTTCGATCGTAAGGCACTTAAAACCCGGCATTGCGATCTTTGGTCCTCTGATCCTCAGCTTCTGCACGTCTTCCCAAAAGAAGAGAACTTCTGTGGAATATCCGTGAGCCTCAGCGTATGCGATCGCATCTTCCTTCTCAATGGATTCTTTCCTGACATCACCGTCATCATCCAGCACCTGATAGAGGTCTACATAGTTTATAGTGGTAAAGTAGAGATATCCTCCGTTATCTTTTGTGTTGTTGTTTTCTTGATGGCTTCATTATCACAACAGGAGCAATCCCAAACAATCAGTAATGTTCCTCGTTTTGTCGGTTAAGCAACAACGGCTATTCAAGGTGTTGCCCAACTGCTTATTTTCCTGAAAAGGGACTAGCATCTCAAAGCATATTTTTATGATCTATCCTTGGTCAGTCCTGCATGCTATATCAAAGGACCGCCAATCTGATTGTTTTGGGAAAACTGGCGGTAAACTTTAAAAATCATTGAAGCAAATAACCGCCACTCTGCCGGATATCAATAAATAGGCGGTATATTCTTAATACGTGTATTTTCTGGTAACCGCCATTCCGTTGAATTTCCAGGAACTGACGGTATCAATTAAGGATATCTTGCATGCTATAAACCGTCATTACGGTTAATTCTATAATAATGTCGGTCAGATATACGAGAAGATTTAAGAAAACCAACCGCCAATAAATTAAAAACAAACGGATTGGCGGTCTTCCTTCGAAATCATAGAACTTTCCCTACCGCCAAACTAACAAAATCCAACGAATTGGAGGTTGAGCTAAAATAAAGTTTTATCCGACATATCTTCTTATCAACAAAAAGACCGGACAAGCACTATGCCGCCCGGTCTTGATATTTTTGTTTATAAAGGATCAGAGATTACTCTCCTGCACCTGCGTCTCCGCCACCAGCATCTCCGCCGCCTGCGTCTCCACCGTTGCTGCCGCCATTGTCACCGCCGCCGTTGTCTCCACCGCCGTTATCACCGCCGCCGTTGTCTCCACCGCCGTTGTCTCCGCCGCCGTTGTCTCCGCCGCCGTTGTCTCCGCCGCCGTTGT
>Ga0247611_10001744_pt1 | contig 38045 bp, 66 predicted proteins | sample 177DNAGHGhighgp2_FD_192422 | JGI IMG/M metagenome (GOLD analysis project Ga0247611, IMG submission 192422) | Sheep rumen microbial communities from Palmerston North, Manawatu-Wanganui, New Zealand - 1770 DNA GHGhigh gp2 | ecosystem: Host-associated > Mammals > Digestive system > Stomach > Rumen... | reverse complement strand
AGGTTCGTTTCATTCTATTCGCTTCGCTCACAGAATTCCACTCACTTTCTAAGACTTCCTTTCAATTTTCTAAAAATGTCCCTCGTTTCACTCGGTCCATATAATTTAAAATCCGTTTCTAGTCTTAATCTACAAAGCACCTGGGAACATGGGAAGCTCCTAAGTGTTTTTTTTAATTTCCTTATATATAGATGGATATTATTCTTGTTAGGTTTACTAGATATTTTAAGGATGAGATATTTATAGATTATTTTTATTATTTTATTAATTTCTCCAGTAAACGTTTCCTAATACTTTCTACTAGGTCCGACAGATTGGTATTACTACATAAGAGATTTTCACATAAATTCATAAAAAGTTTTATTAATAGGCCGGAGTGGTATCGTTTTCACTTTAATATAAACGAGAAAATAGGGGTAAAGGAAAGCGATTTATATAGGTTACTCAATGCTAAGTATTTTATAGATAAAGCAGTGAAAGAAAAATTAGAGATTGTGTCACAGCAAAAAGTATGAATTATTATATATACCTAGTTAGATTTAGAAATACGCTTACTGATTATTGTTATTGTGTACGTCTTATAATAGATTCTGATAAAAAATTGTTTATTGCTCAAATTTCACCTAGTCACAATAATAAGAAGTTTTTTGGTGTAAGGTGTTTAAATAACCTATTTAATAATATTAGAGGGTATTGTTTACCATATTATACTAGGAACATAGAAAACCTAGATGAAGAAGGGGTATATAATATAGTCAGTTCAGTTTTATATATGAGACCGAAGGAGGGATATAAGATAGATATAATTAGAAAAGAAAAAAGATAGGAATAAACCTATCTAATTTTTTATTTTTACTTTTATTATTTTCTGAAGGAGAGGGTTATTATAGTAGATATAAACCTTTCTATTTACGATTCTAACTGCTTCATTCTCATCGACCTGGATAACCTCATTTCTTGGTTCTTCTCCTATATTATTTTCTATTTTCTTAAGACTAGAATTAAAGAAACTTAATCGACAGAAATTAGGAATAGCCCACATAATTGCTGTAATAATATAAGCACTCATAAAAATAGGGAGATTGATCTGAGATATTACATGAGCCAGTAATGAAGTGATTATGAAACCAGCGAATTGGAATTTAAAATAAGTAGTTAAATCTTCTTTTTCATAATATTTTTTAATTTTAAGATACATAATGTTTTCTTCTAACCCCCGTCTATTTTGATCTAGATAATCTTGTGAGTATTCGGTATAAGTATATTTTCTCATGACACTAAAAATTTTTTCCATATATTTTTAAATTGTTTAGCACTATATTCAGCAAGTTCCTTTGTTTTATAGCAAAGACGGGAACCACTGTACGAAATTGTAGCCACGGACTCACGAAACGGGCACTCAGCACTAAGACTTGAATCACTGAGATCAAGCCTATACCATACATGCCAACGATCTTCTTCAGAGTAATTAGGACTCCATCCTCTTGGTTCTTCATTTAGGGCGGCAGTGATTATACGAAGCTGAAGGTAGGCTATAAGATCTGGGGAACAAAGAGAATCGCAAGCTTGTTTATATTCTTTTAAAAACTGATTTCCTCTCTTCCCACTCTCTTTCTTAAGATATCTATAAGCATCACCAAAAGACTTAATACGATCGATAATAGGTGGTTCTTTTTCAAGTTCTTCTAATTGCTTTTCAAGAACCTCAGCATCATCTTTAAGTTTCTGAATTTGTTTTTTAATTTCTTCTTTTTTGCTCATAATATTTTTTTCTTTTTACATATATAAGGAATAGAAGGAAAAATAAAAGGAGAAATTAATCTCCTTTATTTATAATAGTACTGAGCCGTTATAAGATCTGTATTTTCATCAAGCCTTACAGACAAACCAAGTTCAGAGGTTTCAATTCCTTCATAAACTTTAAATTCATCTTTAGCGTGTTCAAGATCAGTAACCATTTTCTTAAGTGTTTCAAGTGGTATATTGATATTGACCGGATTTCCAGGCAAGTCATAACCAAATCTTACAAACTTTTCTTCAGACATATTCTTTAAGTGTTTCAAGTAGTTCTCTATGATCACCTTCAGTTTCACCAATCATAATCCTACTTTCTGTATCATCACTTACATTAATCAAACATCTTTCTACACTTCCGACTGGTACGGCACAAACATAACCAGTATTAGAAATATACTTCCCGTTTTTAGTAGGTATAATTTCTGAAAACCACTGAGAGAAAATCAATTCTCCATTCTGTGCAAGGTTATAGGTGTCTTCTTTAGATTTAATCAGAGAAACTCCATCTATGATATTGGTAACTATCTTTTTCTCTTCTCCAACATGGGCAAGACAATCTTTATAAACATCTGGTGCAGTTTTCTTAGCAAATTCCAGAACATCATTTATATCTGGAGCGAGGCCATCGATTGTTTCATCTTTATAAGCCTCTTCATCGCTAATATTTTTTCCACCATGACAGCAGAAATCCCTAAACGTTTCTTCATCATTCTTCATATCATAGGGATTCTTTAATCTATCACAGAGCCCATCCATAGGACAGCTCTCACACAACAATTCACTAAGGTCGCCTACGTATGGTGTAAATTTAAACTCAAATTCAATTCCATCTACTTCGACTCTTGCAATTCTTCCGAACTTTTGCTCAGATTTTGGTTCATGAAAAGCCTCTGCTATTTCTGATGCATCAAGAATGTCAGTGTCGTTATACATCAAGACATATTTTTCAAGATTCTCATTAGATTCAAATGGCGATCCTTTACGATGAACCTTTTTACACCAGTCTTCAAGGGTATTTCTTGGATCATACTCTTTTTCCATTGGGTGTTTGACATTGCAACACATCTTTTCACCATCCTCTTTATGAAGAGGACATGATTTGCATGCAAGTTTATAATTTTCTTCTGTCTTTTTAAAATTCTTTTTGTGTTTTCTACTCATAATAATTTTTAATTAAGTTACATATATAAGGAAATTAAACCCCTTATAGACGTATGAAAATAAAAATATATCGTAAGCATTCAGGCCTATTTTATGTTTTTATAAAAGAAAATGATGGATGGTATAGAACTTACGTCAGATACTTTACCTTTACTAATCCAAATCTGATTTCTCATAAATTAAAAAAGAAAAAGTTATCTAAAAAATATATTACTAAGTTATTCAAATGTTTACGTGTTGAATACGATGAAATAGGTTTAGATCAATGTATAAAAGCTGATAATATGACCTATATAGTTTCATATGAAAATAAGAATATATCATAGATACGGTAACGAAATTAATGTTTTTGTAGAAACAGAAACTAGTGGGTGGTATATGTATTATTGGAATAAATTTTCTAATCCGAGTCAGGTTTCTCGTAAATTGAAACATAAAAAACTATCTATAAAATTTATTACTAAACTATTTCAACTATCACCTGGCAAGTATTCAGAATCAGAAATAGATAGATATATAAAACAATGCAAAGAACACATAATTTCATATGATAATGAAAATAAGAATATATCGTAAACATATGGGTCTAAATTCCTTCATATTTCATGTTCTTGTAGAAGGAAATGATGGATTGTATAGAACTTACAACAGATCCTTTGCTAATCCAAATCGGGTTTTTCACAAATTACAAAGGAAAAAGTTATCTATAAAATATATTACCAAATTATTCACACTCACGCAATATAAATATACTGAAGAAAGATTAGATAATATTATAAAAGAACATGACAATATAACTCACGTAGCTTCATATGAAATAAAAAAGTAGAAAGGAAATAAATCCAATCTACTTTCTTTTTTATTAATCTTCTTCAGCCTCATCTTCGGAATCTTTCTTCTTAATACCTTTTTCAAGTTTTTCGGTAAGTGTTTTTGAGAAGCTTCCGCCAACCATAAATACACCAACAGACATTAAGAAAAGACCTAATTCACTAAGACTTGTACTAATAACGCCATCTTTAACGACATCAAATACAAGAACAAAGCATATACAAAGACCTATTAAAGCTCCGACTATGGCTGAAAGTACTAAGGCAAAAGATTTAGAACTATCACCTGTTCCTGTTTTTATTAGTGATTTTAAATATTTGAACATACAGATTTATTGTTTTATAATTCTGTTTCTACTGTTTTTGGCCCTGGTTCTGGTTTACTTTTTTCTGGGTTTTCTATTACGGCCTGTTTATCTAGAGCTCTAAAAAGTCCGTTATTATAGCTCAATAAATCTAGAGGCCGTTCATTTATACCCAGTCTTTCATTTAAACCTGTTCCTGGGCCATTAAAATTATTTCCGTTCATATTTTTTGTTTTATAGAGTTAAAGGGGAGAATATTTATTTACTCCCCATTTTATTTTACTGATTTTTCTTATAACAGTCACACAATCTATCTTCAGTTATGCCCCAATTTGAATGAGTCCTGAAGTAATTAGTTCTATCATATTCTTCATCTTGCGGATATACACCAGACACCCAACTTTCATAATCTTCTTCTGTCTGACCTTTACCGCACTTACAACCACAGGAATCATCTACTTCTTGTGCAAATAAGTGGGCGTATTGGAATTTTAGGCGCAGACATAGGGTGGACATAAAATCGGACCAGGAAAAAACGAATCTATCCTTATCAAAATCTTCCGAATCCACTTCCACCCCAATTCTTTGCGCCCATTCTAAGGTGAGATCAGAATTAGAGTTTTCAGGTTCTGGAGCGCATATATAAGTAGAACCAAGATCACCAATTTCAAGTACTTTTTCAATTTTAGCTTTTATATTATCTTCAGTTTCATTTATAAAAACCCAATTCATATATTTAATGTACTGGAGATAATAGGGATAAAGTACTTCTCTATTTTTTCTATGATCGAGCTGTGTTAAACCGAGAGCTCTAAGAAAATATGATAGTGCTTCTTGATATTCTACATAAACGAGTTCACTAGGTTTCCATATCATATCTAATTTCCTTTCTTTATTATTCTTGAGGTAATTCTGTTTCTACTGTCCATCCTTCTGGTATACCATTGATTCCAGTTTTGTATGAAGCTGTTCCTAGTTTATAAAATGTTCCAGATTGTGCTACATTATCTAACCAATGATCTAAACATCCCTTAGCAGATATATCATTAGCATAAGTAATTACTTCAGTTAGTGCTGTACAACTTTGAAACATACTCTTATAACAACTAGTAGCTAAAGTGGTAGCAGGTAATTGAGGTGCTTCTGTTAATAAAGTACAACCATTAAACATATACGCATAACAACTAGTAGCTAAAGTAGTAGCAGGTAATTCAGGGGCTTCTGTTAATGATGTACAATCAGAAAACATACCATCATAACAGTATGGAGCTAAAGTAGTGGCTGGTAATATTAGATTTTTCGCTGATATTAGTGTATCGGAGTCACTAAATAAATAACCAAATGTGGATTCAAAATTTGAACACTCTGGAAATACTTTTTCATTCCCAGTAAAGTCTGACCCATATAAAAGGGACATTGAATTTCCGCCTATATTATATGAGTTTATACAACTAATATAAACACAATACCAAACATCGTCATCATCACTAAAGAAATTAGCACTACTACATCTAATATAAACTTTCTCACACTCTCCAAATTCATACATAACCGTCTTAGAAGTGCTATTTAGTGTATCTAATTTAGTCCAACTCTCTTTATCTTTAGAGACATAGAAATCATAAGAAGCGGGAATTTTAGCTGAATCGTTTTCAAAATCCAATCTAAGAATCAAAGTATTTCCAAGGCCACTAACATCTTCTACATAAAACCAATTCTTATCATCTGGCCCTGGTTGTGGATTATTTTCTTCTTGGGCATCACTTCCGGCCTTCCTATTCATTGCCCTATATAATCCGGCATTATAGCTAAGTAAATCTATAGGCCGTTCATTTATGCCCACTCTTTGATCTAATCCTGTATTTGGGCCATTAAAGTTATTATTATCTCTCATCTTCTTGTTTAATTATTTGGAATTGTAAAGACGATATTTACAGCATACTCCAATTCTGATGTATTATACCAGTACAGAATTTTTGCAACTGGGAAACAATTCCCTGGAGTTTCTTCTGAAATGCGTCTAATCTCAAATTTTTCATTTTCCAAGGTATAGTTTACATAGAGAGTGAATAAATCTCCATCAACTACATCCTGATATTTTTCTTCTATATATGAAAGAACGTCAACCGGAGATAGACTATTTCTTTTTATATAGATTGATTTATTTTCGGGAATTATAAAATAGGTATCATTCAAAAGACTAACTGTATTTACTGTATTTCTAAATATACCTGAATACTCTGATTTACCTAGTCCTACAATTGATTCCGAAGTACCGCCTTTGATATTTATAGCTTCTCCTTCTATTATTACTTGTTCTAGATTATATTCTGGATCTACTACATAATAAATTGTATCTTCATCTAGGGTATCTGGAAGGGTTTTTACTATTTTTATCTTCTGGCTTATTTCTATATCCCCAGTTTCTTCATTACCTTCTATTTTAATCCCACTACCCTCTTTAATCTGGCTTGTTTCTAAAGCGAATTCATATAAAGTTTTAATACCGTTTTCGATATTATTCATATTTTTAGCATTCACTCTAGTAAAACCGTTTTTCCATTCAGTGTTGTTATAATCTCTATTCATATTACCCATTAATTATTACTGTGCCACAAATTAATTCTTCGCTGCATATAGGAATAAGTGGCATTAAACTTATTATTTCTAAGTCTTTGAATGTAAAATCACCTTCTAAGCCGTTCAATTTTACGACACATATAGTTTTTCCAGTTTCATCGACTCTAAAAATCAAATCTTCTATAGTGTGTGTATCATCTCCAGAGTATTTTCCGAATCTATTATAAACCGGAATGCTTTTAACTCTTGCCTTAGCTCCAATCATATCAGAGTAATTCCATACACCACTTATACAACAAGAATCACAATTTCTTATCATAATTCTCCTTTCGCTAATTTATCTACATAGTCATTCCACTTAGCATCTTCACTTAAGACACTACGTTTTTGATGACCCTTAACCCACTCATAATGAATTTTCTGTTGTAGGCGTTGATTTCTAACTTCTTCTTCAGTTAGTTCTTTAATTTTTTTAATATACGATTCCTTAGCTTTCCAAATTCCCAAATTAAATTTTTGGACTCCTTCATAATCTGCCTTCATTGTAAGAGAGTAGCAATTTTTTATTTGGTCTTTAAAATTTCTAAGAGCAAATAAGTTAGCTAGCATCTCACAGGTTGGGTTACTTACTTCAGTTGTTCCAAAATTTTCCATCAAGTATTCAGGAGAAAGCATAACAGAGAACTCATCTATTTTATTTCCATTTTCATCAATCAAGACGCCACCTATACCCAATCTTCCTGTAGTATGTTTTAAGTGACTTCCATCCGTATAAATAGTAAAGTTTTTCATATTATAACTTTAATGTTTTGGTTCGTGATATATAGAGTATAGGATTTATATCTATATTAAATTTATCTTTCAACCAAGTTCTAAATTCATCTATATTTTTCAATCGTTCAGGATCTATGCTATAATTATTTACGATCCTAGTACATATCTTAATCAATTCCCAAAGTGCAGAATTTTTAAGATCTTCAGCTTTCATTATTTGATTATTACTAGACTTATAAAATCCAGAACACATTTTTAAAAGCTTTCTATCAATATATAAACTTTCTCCAGTGCTTAAAAAGATAATTTCACAATCACAAACTCTATATCTTGCTAATTGCCATTCTCCTAATTCAATATCACAATTAACCGGAACATCAGGATCATCTGGATACCTTAGAACTATATATTCCTCTAACATTTCTAATAATTTCATTTGCACTGTCTCCTTGAATAAGTATAGTTTTTGTTTCAGGTATTATTATATACTGAGATTTGTTAAACTTTGAACGATACTTAATTAAATCAAGAAAAAGATTTAAATCAAGTTCTATATCAAAAGTAACTGAAATTAATTTTTCATAACAATCAGTATAAGTAAGAAATAAGTAATTTATTTCATTATCTTTAAGCCATTGTTTCAGCTCCCGTTCCACTCTAATATAGTACAGTTCCATAGTCGTCCTAAGAATTCAGCTAAGGCACTTCTATGACATAAATGAGGATCTTCTTCATAACCCAAGAGAATCAATCCTTTTGCAGAAACTAGATTATTCAGAAATATAAACTCTTTATAAATACTTTGAGTATTTAAATTTCTATCTAATAATTCGAGTATATAACGATAATGATATTCTTCAACATCTATTTCATTATTCTTATAGGATTGAAATAACTCTGTACTTGGTGATAGTTCTCTAAAATGTATACAAGTGTCTGAGTATTTGTTTAAACATTTTGAGTTTCTTATGTTTCTTAATATTATTATTGGAAGATAATTATTTTCTATAATAAGTCTTAAATTATCTTCACTAGCAAACGATGTAAATATATTCATTTGTTATCAAATTTTTTATAAGACTTAGTTAGATTACTTTTAGAAAAAGTGCCTGATTTTCTTCTCTTTTTTCCATTATAATCTTTTTCCTTATCCCAAGATTTTTCTTTATTATTATTTATACCTAATCTTTGGGAACTCATCATAAAACTGGTTGGAGCACTGTTTAATCTTTTCAAAAGACTAGCATTACTTTTAACCATAGCAATAAAAGTAGGGGAGTCGAGGTGGTAAGTTATATTTAAATCAGACAACAGAGATCCAGCTATTAAACCAGACTGCTTTAAATGCTCCTCTAACTTATTAAATGTATCACCTAAGCTCGTAGTTACAAATATAGTATCTGTAGTAGGTTCATAGGCTTTATATACATTATTATCCTGATCGAAATTAATGACTACCTCTACCATAACTTATAACTCCTACTAATATAGCTGCAATGGTTGTTCCGATTCCAACTCCCATCCAAATATTCTTTTTAGTTTTTTCTTTTTTCCAGGCGTTCTCTAAGTTTTCTCTAATACCTAAATCTATTTGATGTATTGAATCCATTTTATCAATTATCAATGAATCCTTATATATAATCTCTTCCTGATTCAAAATTATTTCAGAAGCTCCAAAATAATCTATAAACACACTATTAACATTAACTAGATTATCATTATTAAGAACAATCAAAGAATCAGAGGTTAGTGCTGGGAAAGAATCACATTTTTCTTCAGCATAAAAATCTAAATACTCTCTTAATTTTACAACACCAGAATCAGGATCTAGAGCTTTTATTTTCTCCTTCTCAATTATAACAACTTCTTTAACTTCTTGAACTCTATTTTTTAAATCTGTTATTTCTTTTTTCTGTCTATCAATTTCATTTTCTAGTTTATTTATTTTAACTAGATCCTCATAGTATACAGGCTTTTCTACAACAACTTCCTGTACTTCTTTCTTTGGCCCTTTTATTACATAGACCAAAAGACCAATTAAAAAACCGACAACCACAGAGGCTATCGCAATTAGTACTACTTTTTTCTTTTCCATAATAATTTGATTTAAAATAAAAAAGAAATAACTGACTTTTATTATCAATTATTTCTTTTAAAAATTACTTATTCAACATAAATTCCGATTCTATATTCAAACTCACCTTCCTTCTTATAATTAGCTATAGTATGAAAAATCTTATAGTCTGAGTCTAAACGTAGAATTCTATGACAATCCCAATTATCAGATAGACTAAGCCTGTCTATTAATTCCTGAAGCTTTTGAGTCATCGTCATCAGATTCATGTCTCTCGTTTCTTTAATTTGTTCTCGTAATTTTTTTAACTCTTCCTCGGCCTCTTCTTTTCCTAACGAATTCTCTGGAAAATCTGAAATTACATAAGGGCTTGGGTTATCATTTTCAGTTATGGTATTTAAATACTGATCATCAAATAAACACTTACTACGCAACTCAACTATTTGTAGATTACGTTCTGGATAAGTATTATGAATCGCAGTTTTTAATCCTTCAATCGTTTTCATGGATGTAGTTAAACCTAGACTTATGAATAGTCCAGTAGGCTTAACAAAAGTTTCCCCATCCATAGAATTTACATAGAATATTCTAAACGGTTGCTGATAAAATACCTTAACTAGTTCATGTAGTTGGTTTTTATCTATCAAAATAACGCACTTTTAGATTTTTAAAATTCGGAGTAGACATGTTTCCGTAGTTAAAACCATACATATCATATCCGTCCATAGTCTCTTCAACTTGCTGCCATTCTTCTAGATAATCTTCGAAATCTGAGATAATTACAAGAATAGCATCAGGTCCATAATTATCCTTGAAGTATTGAATACCTCTAGCGATACTAGTTCCACCTCCACCAGATACTTTAGTAATAGGCTTTCGTGGATCTATATCTTTAATATGTTCACCTAGATGAGTGCTCCAAGTAATAATATCATACTTAAGACCACGACTAAGTTTTTTCATACTAAGTGCTATGGTACCAAGACACCTATCAATCAGGTAAGTGTCCATAGAACCTGAGATATCAATCAGATAAACAATCTTAGGCGTGTTGTTTATAGTTACCTTTCTAGAAAAACTTGGAGCTATAACAGAACGAATAACACCTCTATTATAATTCTTCATGTTATCTTTGTGGGTATCGAATTTAACAACACGATGCTTCATATTTTGAACGACTTCTTTTAAAGCCATTTCAATCTTATCAGCAGTTTTATCAACATCTCTGATCACATCGGGACCACCAGAAGAACCACATCCAGTTCCGCCCTGATTTCTAATTTGACCTACTTCTCTTTTCTTATCGGCATCATCTCTAGAGTCCGATTTATGGTCTTTAGAATAATCAGAGTCTTTGGTCGGATCTTCTCTAATACCTTTATAGGGATTTTCTTTAGGCTCACTCATTCCAACATCATGCATGAGGTCAGAAAGACTTTGCATTCCATTACCTTGACCGGGCATAGGTTGTCCATTCTCAGCGGCGTTTTGCATGTCTCTGAGTGCATCTTGATATCCCTGTTCATAGTCAGACAATCCACCTTGTTGATCCTGACCACTTCCGGAACCTTGTCCTTGGGTAGCTGACGGGTCCTGTTGAGATCCACTACCAGTACCAGAACCTTGTCCTTGTCCAGGCATGGGTTGTCCATTAGAACCACTCTGACCACTACCTTGTCCGTCAGATCCACCTTGTCCACTTGGCATTGGTTGTCCTTGTCCACTTTGTCCAGGCATAGGCATTCCACCACCAGGCATAGGCTGACCCTGACCTTGCTGACCTTGCTGTTGCTGAGGTTGATTGCCATTATTCATAGCATTCTTAACAGCATCCCTATAACCTTGTTTATACTCCTCTGATTTACCCTGTAGTTTATCAAGATAGCCATTTAAGGCATCCATAATATCCTGCTGAGTTACTTGAGAAGTATCACCAGAACCTCCCATCTTTATAGACACCAACATCTTAATAAACTGATCGAGGTGACTTATAATTAGGAGTAGATATTCAGGATAAGTCAGGTTATCGGGAAATGGAATAGGATTTTTTCCTTCTTCACTTTCAAGATAATAGCGGAAAGGATGTATCAGCTTAATCTTAGATTCAGATTTATACTTGTTGATTTTATCTTCAAGTTTCTTTTTAGTCTCTTCATCCAAGTCCGCATCTTTCAACATTTCTTCCTCTATACTTGGCATTATTGAGGATATATCTTTCTCCATCTCATCAATATCTTCTAAACTAAGGATCGAAGAATTAACTTCCATATCCATAGCAATATTGTGAAGGGAGTGATTTAGTTGAGGATCATCTATAATCCTCTCAATCAGTTTATCTGCAAAATCAATACCACATTTTCTATTAATGTCTGCTATCAACTCTTCTCGATAGTCTTCTATTGTTCTGCAGATTTGACCGTCTAAATCTTCATGTATTCCATCAAGGTGTCCAAGATAGATATGCCCATATTCATGCATTAAGACTCTAAAATCAGTTTCATCTATACCAATCTTAGAACATACAATCTTATAAACAGTACTACCTAAAACCTTGTCTACATGTTTGAAACAAAACCCTAAATTAGAATCCGGATCCTTGTAGTTGTATTTTTCACTTACATTAACTACAAGTCTCATTCCAAACCTAGAATAAGTCCCATCTACAAAAGACTTAATTAATTCTAGTTCGCTTCGAGTTCTTTTCATCCTACAATAGTTTCGATTTCAGGAATAATTTTTGAAATACCAGCATCCTTACCATCGCTCTTTGCAGCAATACCAACGATTCTTCTGAGAGTGACTAATTTAGATGCATGTCTACTCAGAGATTTTCCAAGCTTACTAACAAGCTCTGTTGCATCTGAGTTATATTTCCACTGACCAAAATTAACAAACTTATTAAATGCATTGTAAGTCTGGGCCAGTGTATTCCAGCTGGTGACAAAACCACCAACCATTTCTACTGTAATTCCAGCATCTTCAAGAGTTTTTCTGATATCGGTACCAGAAGTTCCATCATATTTCAGAGTAGGAACGTCTTTAGTAGAATTTCCAAAAGCTGTACTTAACTGAGTAAGAAGCTCAACTTCAAGAGGTCTTTCTATGTTCTTCATCTCAACATCCTTGCACATCTCGTCTAATTTGTTTTTGATGGCATTCAATTCAGGAGTATCGAATGAAGCTTTCTTCTTATCACCCTTTGAGGAAGTTACGATATTCTGAAAATACTCAATGTATTCAGGCAATTTAGAACTAGCAAGTTTATCTAATTCAACTGCAGTTCGTGATAGTGAATCGAAGAAATCAGGCCCGATCTTATGGGTTTTAGTAACAGTCTGAGAACCTTTAGTTTCTTTGGTTACTCCTACACCACACAATCCATTGATCATAGTGCGGAAATTATCGGACTGAATTCCTGGCTTACCGAAACACTTGTAACAAGCAATGCTTATATCACGAAGATAATTCAATGTTCTAAATGAAGGGAATCCATAAATATTAGGATCACTTTCATCAACATCTCCATAAATATCTCTAAGATCGGTAACTGACAAATCCATTTTTCCTTCTCTAGTCATAAGAAGTCTTGCAGTTTCTGCTACGGATTTTTCAAAATATTCTCCAATCTTATTAAATTTAGATTCTGAGAGTTTCAATTCTTGTTTATCCAGATCGCTGAGTTCTTTCTCAACTTCAGCCAAAGCGTCCATAGGTGTGCCGCTACTCAAAGCTCCTCTATACTTACACAAAAAATCAGGAAGATCATTTGCGGTAGGAGTAACATTGAAAATCATAAAACGATTCCATACAGGACTGATAACTGTCATTGAAGTAGACAAGTTATTCATATAGTTTCCTGCGGCCACTATAAGACAACGATCGGTAGGCGGCAATTCTTCTACTCCACACTTTCTATCAAAAATCAAGTGAAGAAGAGCGGCCTGAACGAATTCATTTGCAGTTGTCAATTCATCCAAAAACAAGATTGTTCTGATTCCCTGGGCGTCATTGTCTAGAATTCTTTGCATCCAGCTCGGTCTAGTATGAGATGACATAACAGCTTCTCCCGCTTTAACAGGTGCCGTAGAAACAGTCTCATAACCGTGAATAGTTTCCGGAGACTCAGAATTACCACGAAGTGATACAACGTCCATAGGTCTTCCTTTCTCATCCTTTCTGAGTTTTGCATACATCTCTACAGTAGTTGTTTTACCAATTCCTGGATTAGAAAGGATCAAAACCGGAACTTTAGACATTTCCGAAACTTTTAACGCCATGAAAATCTTAGCATTGATTGAATTTTTTGCCATTTTTTAAATTTTATTGTTTTTAATAATTTTAATATTCACAACTATAAGGTTTTCAACTTTTGGCGTTTTTAGATCCCATAATACCACATTCAAGATATTACAGGATTATTATTTTACTTTCCGTTTTTATAATTCAGGTAAGCGGTTTTTAATTTAGTATCATATTTATTTTCCTTATAACCGCTTCCATTATATCTCTTAGCAAATCCATCCCAGTTTTTTGCTTGTAGGTATGGAACTAAGCCTGTATTTTTAATGAACCTAATACCGAGAACAAATTGGCTATATTCTGATTCTTCCATTAGTTCTACAAATTCGGATACACTAGAACAACCACACTTACTATAATTTGCTCCCATTATTTGAAACATACCCCAGGAAGCACTTTGGTCTGCTATATCTTTGTCTATTGTTCTGGCGGTTTCTAATCTGTTCCACTCTCTTTCTCCGCCCTTATATAGACTTTTATTCCAGACCTTTGATATTATTCCTGGGTATTTCTTCAATAATGTTTCAAGATCTCCACGTCCTGATTTTTTTAAGAGGTTGTACATATAGTGAGCCTCAAACAAGATAGATGGACGGCCGGAATCTAAAAAACCTGATCTTCCTCCTGTTTCGACTTTTACAACCGCCATCAAAGCTTCCGGTTCTACATTCAACATCTGTCCAAAGGTTTTATAATCTTCGGCCGTAACTTTCTTGCTATCTTTTTGTTTTTTATCTATAACAAGAGCCGACCAAGTATTAAAACCTACTACACCATCAGCATCAAGACCTTTAAATTTTTGATATCCTCTTACAGTATTATCAAGCTCTTCATCAAATACAGTTCTTTCTTTAACACCGAGGAGATTACAAAGAAGCTTAACATCATCTCCCGTTTTTCCAAGTTTTATCGTACTATACATATTAATCTAAACTATCAAATAAACCGTGAAAACTATCGGACAAGGTATTTTTATAAGCCTTACCCAATTTCTTTGAACTACTTTTCACACTAGTCTTAATATTTTCATAGAATCCGGGTTTTTTCTTTTCAACTTCTTTTACTGATTCTATTCCTTTATCTCCCGGTTTATCAGTTATTTTTGTTTTCTTTCTCTTTACTATCATTTTTTTAGTCGTTTTAATGTATATCTTCCTAATTCTCCAGTTATTCTACCCAAAGAAGGATATTTAACTGATCTATAAGTTGATCCAGCCAAATAAGTTTTCCAGGCTGTTATACAAAATTTCTTAGCCTCCTCATATTCTTTTTCTGATATCCCTGCTTTTTTCAGTTCTTCAAGTCCTTTATAAGATGCTAAGAATTCAGTATAAAGTAAGGGAGTTTGAAGTAAAAAGGAGGTTATCATTCCAGCTATTTCACCTATAGGACCGAATAAACCCAAACAGCCTCCAACAAAATATATAAATTTTCTATTAGTAAGTCCTTTTCGTTGATGATCCTGAAGATACTTATTTACTTTTCCAAACGATTCCTTTTCAATAAGATAATGTCCAAGTTCATGTCCTAAGCAAAGGTGTGAGTCTAGTTCGTTTATAAAAATTATATGCTTTTTATTTTTATAAGCCCAGACTAAGTAATCAAATGCTGTTCTTAATCTACCAGGATCAGCAATACCTTCCTCTATTAACCTATCAACCGTGCTTTTATCCATTTTTCCAGGATTTATATAACATGAATCAGGTCCTATATTTACTACAACTAAGTCCTTATAATTATTTTCCACGTACTTTTTAAATTTCTTTTCAAACTGTGGATTATATTGTTGCGACTGTTTAGATAATTTAAGGTGGAGTTGTTTTTGTATAGCTGGAAATATTTTATACATATAGGCTAATGATGCTGCGGTAGGTACATATGAAATTATAGAGAATGATTTTTGTTTTGTTATTAAATCTTTCTCTTTACAAAAATATAACCTAACATCATTTCCTATATAAAGCTTTATAAATACTAAAAACTCAGTAAGGGCTTTTAATAAACTAGTCCACCCTTCTTTTGTTTTAGGGATTGATATAGCAACATCAAAGTTTTTATCTATAAAATAATCCCATCCACAATTCTTAGTCCAGTATTTAGGGAATATAAAACTTAAGGGTGCATATATATTACTTCCTTCTACTTTATATAAGATTATATCACCTTTTTTAGTACAAACAGCTCTTATATCAAGATATGGAGAGTCCAGTTTATCCTTTCCATTCCAGATATTAATAAGACCTTGAGAATTATAGGTTCTTTTATTAACTGGGAAAACTATAGATACAGGAGTTTTTGCTAAAGAGTCATTAAATTTAGTACCGAGAGAAAACTTTTGTGGATATTTAGCGGAACCAAAACTCTGTCCATCATAAAATGGAGACGCTTTTACCATTCCAACTAGTATATCTTTTCCATTTTGTTCACAACTCTCCACGTTCATGTTCTTCTTGTAATTCTTTGCAACCTTCGTAATTTAATTTTAACCAGTCTTCCATTGTTATTCCTTCTGGTTTTCCCTCAATGACTCTACAAAAAATAGGTCTCTCATCATAAATATTACAAAGGTTAGTGTCTTCATTTAAATATTTACAAACAAGATCACCTCTATCTAGATCTTTTGAAATACGACCAACTACTCTACAACAAAGACCACAACAAGTACAATGGAATTCTGGTTTTTTAAATTCTATCATAATTAATGTCTCTTATTAGCGTGATATGCGGCAAGTGCGTCTTCAGCATTCTCTTTGCTATCATAATCTGCATCCCACCACTCAGGAGGATTAGTTTTAAAAGAAATTATACCCCACTTTCCATTAGGCTTCTTCTGAACTACACCTTCTTTCTTGGCCTTATCTGCGGTTTCTTTATCAACTTTTTCTCGTACTTCTTTTTTCGAGAATAATTTTTTTCTAAGTATTATCATTTTAATTTCCCTTTTTCTTTTAACCTATCAATTAAAGTAGGTTTATTATTGAATTTATAAGTCTTTTTAAAATCTTCTCCAGAAATTCCATAGATATCAGACTTATTTTTTGGATCTTGTAATAAATAACCACCTTTCTTAATCTTCATCTCCTCTCCCCAAGGTGCTTTAAATTTTACATCCTGATTTAATTTAGTTGCATTCATAGGACCGCCTTTTGGACGATATACACCAGGTCGATCTAATTCATACTTTTTTGCAAATGTATTACCTTCAATTATCCACTGGTTTTTATCATTTCCTACATTATTAACAACATAGCTTCCTTTTTTAGCTGTATTAATTGTTTCGTTTACTCCATCAGATGCAACCGTTTTTATTGTTTCTCCTTCTATAGCAGGTCTTGCATTAATTCTTTGAAACTTTGAGGCTTTTCGGAAATTAAGTCTGTTTTTATTAACATAATCAGGTAAATTTTCTATATTTTTAAAACCTAATTGTTTATAGGGCCTTCTTTTAATAGCTCTATGAACTTTTCCGAATTCTTTTTGTCTAAGTATTATCATAATTTTATTTTTTAGTTGATCTTATACTATCGGAAAGTTCTATATTTCTACGATCAGCATTTCTTTCTCTTTCGCGTTCTCTTTCAAGTTCTTTTTCTTTTTCGTAACGCTCAATCAGATAATCACGGTCTTTAGTTTTTGAGTTTCTGAATCTATCTTTTCTCTTCTCATATTCTTCATCGGATCTTTTAGCTGATTTCTTTCCTAACCTATTACCAGCTATACCACCACCGACTGCACCAAGACCAGCACCTATTATAACTCCTGCCGGCTTTTTAGATATACTTCCAGCTAGACCTCCACCAAGTCCTCCTAACATAGCACCAGATAAAGTACCACCTACAACCTTATTTGAGTGTTCTATTCTCTTATCTGACTCTAAATCATCAAGGTAATCTTCATCCTTTGCTCTTGGTTTGCTAGATTTCTTTTTCTTCTTAGCAAACTCTCTCTGTGCAAATTCATAACCGTCACAGAAAGCTTTCTCAATTAATTCGTCTACTATATTTTTCATAAGCATTTAATTTATATACGGCCAGACCAAATAGCCATAAATAATATAATACAGTTTCTTTATTTTTCTTATGGGCTTAAAATCAATTCCTTTTTCTTTTATCCTATTCTTTTTGTATCTATAATTAAATACAGCCCATTGATACTTCAGGTCTTTCCGTGTTCTACTTTTTAAAACTTCATTTTCAGAATAATCGTCAAACAAATCCTGAAGCACATAATCAAACTCTCTTTTCCTGGTAAAGCAAGAATTATAGAGATGTATTTTTGTTTGTTCTATTTTGTAATCTGGTCTCATAAGTTTAATTTATTTTGTTCTCGTGCCCTAAATCAATAGGAAACTACTCCGGAGATAGGAATAAGCACGAGAAACCTTCCAAACCGACCTCCTCCTTTTTAATTATTTGGTTTAGAAGGATTTACTTTACTCAATATGCTTCTTTTCCTAAGCGGTATAGTTAATGGATCTTCTTTACTATACTTAACTAGTGTCTTACCAAGCTCTATATTTTGTTTCTTAGAGTTTTTTAATCCTAGAATTGAGCTTTTACCAATCCCCTCATAAAATCTTCTCACTAGTTCTTTCTGGAATTTACTATTGAATTGTTTTTGTATAATAATCATCTTACTTTAATCATTACTCGGCCCGTAAAAACATGACCGTCTTCATCCATAACGTTAGCATCCATAGTCTCTCCGTTTTTACAAGTTCCAGAGATAGTAAAAGATTTCCAGGTTTTCGGGCATTTATCGGTGGGTTCAAATTTCTCAGTTAAAGTCCAAAATGTCATACTTCTAGAATCACCATTACCGAGAACACTATTATCTTCCACTACTTTAAAAATACAATTCTTTCCTATAAACCGGGACCTATCTATGAATCTGGAAATAGGAAGAATACCAAGGAAATCTTCTCCATACTGCTTTTCGTTATCTAGGTTTTTTATTAGACTCTCACTATAATTCTTTTGTTTCTTTTTCTTCTTCTTTATAACACCAACACCAGAACCGAGAAGACCAGGAACGACAATCATAGCAGCTTTTCCTTTTTTCTTTTTTGCAATTTCTCTAGCTCTTTTTGCGGCTTTTTCTACTTTATCTGCGTGTTTTGAGATGTGTCGTGATCTTTCTTCCAGTATAGTTTCTCCCTTCTTACCTTCATGTCTTTTCCATCTCATCTTATCCGCCAAACTTTCTCCGTCTAAGTTTTTCAGCGTTAGATTAGATACATAACCAACACCTGCACCTAAACCAAGACCACCTAATCCTGCTCCAACTGTTTCCGCTGTAGAATTTGAAGACGGTGAATTTGTGGCGGTATCACTAAAATTTCTTCTCTTTACTTTCATATTAAAACAAATTAACTAACATATCCTGAAATACTTTTTGTGACTCCTCTGCACCTGTCAAAGAATGTCTACCAAAAGCTTCAATTGTTTTATTTACTCCACCACTTATTCCTGTTTCTTTATATTCGGCGTATCTAGAATAACAATTAAAAACAGCACCAACAACAGCATCAGCCAAGTCTTTTGAACCAGGATGCTTTTCACTTGGGTTGTCTGCATAATCAAATTCTGTACATTTCGAAACAAGAGGATGGTCTACTTTACAGTGCTCCCCATTCTTTCCATTATAAGTAACCATTAATTCACTACACTCACGAAGAAGTATATTAATGTAGGGAAGTTCAAGTCGCTCTGAATTAACTATATTTTTGAACATATTATAAGCCTCCATCGTTTTATCTACAGACAAGGCACGATAAGGAATACTATCACGTTCAGCACTTTGTAATAATCCGGCTGAAGCAAATGAGTCAGCCGAAAATTCTACTATATATCCGTTTTTTATTAAGTCTTTTAGGAATTGATATAAATGATCTAATGAAGTAGCTTGACCTTTTTTTCTGGATACATCAAAAGCAAGAGGAATTTTAAATTTTGGAAGAGAATATTCACCATACTGTTTCTCTCCATCATAATAACATAAAGCTACTCCCGTTTTATCTTTTTTTAAACCTATATCAAAATGAACAAATAAAGATGTACCTCTTGGAATTCGATAGATCATATTCGAAACATGTGAATATATTGAATCTTCTTTATCATAAAAATCTACTATAATTTCTTCAGGAGCATAATTCTTAAGTCTAGAACAATTTATAAGGTGACTAAGATTTCCACCAAAAAAATTCTCAGAGCCAGTATATCCTTCACCAGCTAAATCTCTAAGGTTACGAATCGGATCTGCCAGAAATTGAAACTTGGCTGATATAGGAATATTTATGATTCTATCTGCATCAAGACCTGAAACTGAAATATCCTCATCATCTTCAATTACTCTTGGTCCTTGAATGGCATCCCCTTTATAAAATCGAAATGTTCTTTTATCTACATCATAATTAAATAGATTAGGACGTATATCCCACTGTCTCCATTTAATTTTTAATAAATCATTTGGATCAACTAATTCTTCAAATTTCTTAGGAGCAGCATCAGAAGCGTCTTTAGCAGAACTATCACAAATTGCTCCACCAAAAGTATATCTTTTATCCGCAAAACGAGAGTTATAACGAGTAATAACCTCTGAAACTTTATTAACTCCATCTTGTGGTCTCCAGAAGCCACACTCAGAGATTATTGAAAAAACAAGTTGAGTTCCTAATACCGCACCAACAGAAACAGGTCCAGAAGGTATCATTCTTATTGGTGGTTTATGATACTGATTTCTAAAATAAGGACTAGTATCAAAAATAAAATCATAATAATTTTTAAAGTCTCTTTTAGCAGTTTCAAAATTAGCATGAAAAAAACCAAAAGCCAATTTCATACCACCAGCCATTCCAAGACTTATATATACATTAGAACAACAATCTAGCCTGTGGAGAAAGTATAATCCAATAACACGAGATATACTCGACTTGCCACTTCCTACACATCCACCCATAGAAACAAAAGGATAATCAGTTTTTATTGGATTAGGAAATATTTCTTCTAATTTATCATACCAAGGAGTAAATATAGCTTTTCCATGATTAAAGATTAACTCACTACCTAAAAAATAATCATCACATAAAAACCTTCTTATTGTTGTGGGCTTATGATCCATTCCTAATAACTTACAACCAATCAATATTTTTTCTTCATTAGTGAGCTTATTATATTCCTCCTCTAAGATTGTCTCTGGAATATTCTGTAAAGACAAAGATAAAGTTGGATCGTCACCTATATTTATGTTATTTTTATTTTCATTCATAATAATCCATTTTGTTTTAAGAATTCACTCCTATATAATCCAGTATCGGGAAACTCTTTTTTACGATTCAGTCTGATCTTTGGAAAACTATAGTTATGTGATGTATTATTGATTAAAATATCTCCTAAAATTTCAGTTATTTCAGTTGATTTTAAGGTCCATGGCAATTCGAGAAATTTTATATTATTCTGTTTACAATAATTGGAGATAAACTCATCCCTTATTAGTTGATTGTAGAAATGATTTATATCATTTCTAAAATGTGTACAAAAAGTATAATGTTGTTCACCATGATATTCAATCCAATAAGTTTCCGAATTAATTTCCACAACAAAATCTATGATAAACCCTCTTGGGTGCCCTAATTTAACAATGTTTTCATTTTGTAATCTAACTTGAGTCTGAAAGAGAATATTATTTTCTCTTAGCCAGCTATTAATAATTATTTCTCCACTCGACATTGAACAATGTGGGCAATTCACTGCATGGAGAAGATTGCCATAGGATAAATCGAAATACTCCCCACACCTATTACATTTAATATTAAATATCTTTGCTACAAGATGTTTTCCAATTTTTACAGATTTTAAATAGGCCTCTGAAAAGTCAAAGTCCAAATACCTTTTTTCCTCTTGATTGAGAATAGTAAATTTATTGATAAAGTATTGTAGCCTTTTCTCATTATTTATTCTCTCTTCACAGTTTTTACATGGCAATCCTTTAATTTCTCCAGATATATATTTATGTATTGTATCTATTGGATAAATAAATGTATTACGACACTCACAACAAAGAAGGTGTACGTTTGTTTTCCTGATCGTCTTATTTGTATCTTTTCGTTTGTACAATATGCTATCACCAAGTGACTCTTCAATTAATACAGTAAACCTATTCTCTCCATATTTTTTATTTAGCTTTTCTTGAATACCCTTTAGTGTTGTTATCCTTTTTGATCTGCCTTTATTCTCTAGGTCACATTCTTTACATGCAACCTTTCCCTGTATAATATTACTTGGTTTACTAATATACTTATTATTGTGTTTTCTACAATAAAATACCATATGAGTCCAATTATTGATATATACTGATTCTTTTGGTAATACTGTAACATCTTTTCTTTTCTCTCTTAACTTATCTACAAAATCAATAGCTCTCTCAATTATATTATAGCTAAAAGTTCCGGGTTGTAGCATAAAAACTCTAGGAACCACTTTAACCCTACAATAATCTTTAATATCCAGGATTGTTTCTTTATTCTTATCTTTCACATAAGTATCAGAAAAGTCCAGTAATTCTCCATAATGATCATAGGCAAATAGTATAAAGTTAACAGTCAATTCTCCTCTATCTTTATACTGTTCCCTTAATTCTTGTTCTTTTTCTTTGTTCATATATTAATTGTCCCTGCTTCCCAAGATAGTAGTTAATTTAATTACCTTATCATCATATAAATCAAAGATAGGAGTACTTAAGGTAGCTAATCTTGTTCCTCCTACCATGATGACAAGTAATATATGAGTTTTCTATCTTTTCGTCAGTTTTCCTTTCATACTCCTTTTATTTTAATTATTCTATCAAAGACACTTAAATCAACTTTCTTAGCGTCATCATACATTCTCAATAATACTCCTCTAGGTATTTCAGGTCTTCTCCTTAAAATAACATTAAGGGGAGTTTCTAGTTTAACCCCTATAATCTCCACATTATACTTCCTTAATTTTCTAACTAAATTTTCTAAGGATTTCCCTAGATTTATATTATCTATAGCAAAATCAATTCTTTTTCTTAAGAATTCATCTATTTTCTGGTCTTGTATTTTATTAACAAAGCCCTCTTCTTCATCGGTTCCTATTGCTTTTTTCTCAGAATTCATAATACCGAGGTCCTTTCTAATTTGGTCTTTAGAAACAACTGGAAAATTGTGTCCTAGGTTTTTCTCTATCCAACTTGATTTCCCAGAACCGGCAGGACCCATCATTACATACACTTCTGGCTTTTTTCTTTTTATTATCATATGTTTCTCTAGTTTTAAAATAAAAATGAAGACCTTAATTAGTCTTCATATAGAGATATAGGCCCAGAAAAGCTTTAGTCAGGATAACAGAGATAACCTATTTCTATTTTCAACCGACCTTCACAATTCAGGACCTATCATCATTTTCTCTACATATATAAGGAATTCATCGCAATTTTTCAAAAAAAAGTGGTCGCTAGGGTTTTTAGGTCCCCCTATTTCCTTATATATGTATATGGATGGAGTTTATAAATATTTAACTAGAAAAAACTTAGTTATAGGTAAAAATTTATTAGGAGGTACTCTTACTAACTGGACTCTTTCCCCTTCACTTTCACAACTTCTTAAAATAAATGAAATTATTTCTCAGGGTAAATATAACTTTATTTTAATTGATGATATAGATTATCACTTTGGAATAATTGAATTTAATAATAATGAAAAAATAATATCAAAGACCATACAGCATTACCATAAGAAAAGAAATATACTTTTTAAATTAGAAGAGACCAAACTCAATTATATTATAGGTACTATTTCCGGTTTTCATGATATATGTGATAATGAAACTACTTTATTAGGCTCAATTTATCTAGATCATAAGTCACGTACTTCAAACATACTTTACAACTCTTCTATACCCAATTCTTTGAATATACTTGAAAGGTTATTCGTTTAAAATAAAAAGAGGGAATTAACCCTCTTCTTTTTTAGTCTTCAAATGAGATTTTTCTAATTTCAGCTGAATATAATACACTAGACCAAGCATCTTCATCATCCCAGTCTGTATATTCAATATAGTTATCGCCTACATTCCAGAATGAATCATAATCAGCTTCTTCATCATCATACATTTCCTGATAATTATATTCTTCCATTATATCATCCCTATATTCCTCATACTTTTTTCTAGCCTCTTCTTCTGAGTGAAACAGGTGAGAATCGAGAATACTATTATCACTGCATCTCGTAACAAGGTAAAATACTTCTTTCTCTTTACCTTCTTCATTTTTTACATTTTCTGCCATACTTTTTATTTTTTAGTTATGTTTTTTATAGTTTCATTACTAACCACATTAAATCTAGCGTTTTTTCTAAATTCTTCTAAGCTTTTTGAATCACAATAGGACATAGAAGACCTTAGATATGAGTCAAAATTCTCTACCCAGCCTTGAAGTGTATATTCTTTTTGTATGCTTAAGAATTTTCCCTCACTTGTTTTTAGTTCAGTCTTTCCCATTTCTTTTTGGGCCCTCTTAGTTGACATTCCATAATATTCTAAACTATCTCCAACTAGTTCTAATCCTTTTGCTGCTTTTGCGAATATAAGACCGGCCATAACATAATCAGCTCCTAAGGCCAAAGCTTTTATAATATCTGAATAACCTGTCATACCTCCATCCGCTATTATTCTACATCTTCTGTTTTTATAGCCTTTTATATACCTCTCATTTATATCATCAAGGAGAGAGGCCATAGGATAATGAATAGCAGTTTGAGTTGAGCTAAGACATCCTGAACCTGAACCCACTGAGACTCTTACAAAATCAAACCCACTTACTTCATAATGCATATAAGTTTCTGGATTTGCAATATTACCTCCCATTAACCTAAGTGAATCTCCAAAACGATTTCTAAGATCTCTACCTATTTTAAACTGTTCAACCATATGTCCATTTGCAATATCAAGACACACATTTATAACAGAATTACTAGGGAGCTTCATAAGAACATCTCTAGCCTCTCCTAATGAAAAACCACAGAAAACAGTCTTACAAAGTTCAAGTCGTTTTTCTAGAGGTATTGTTCTAGGTATTACACAAGACACTCCAGAATTCCAAAACTCTAAATAATCACTTTCATTTTTCATAACACAAGACATAGGAGCTGCAATAACCGGTAAAAATCCGACTCTAGTTCCCTCTATATTAGGAACTCTACAGTCACATTCACTTCTTGATTTGATTGATGTTATTTCAGTAGGAACTATACAAACATCATTTAAACTATATAACTTTCTTGTATCTATCATAACATATATAAGAAATTTGAGCCTTCCGGAGTGTGAAAAAAGAAAGATAGAATTAATTTACTCTATCTTTTCTTCATATTATCCGGTTTTCTTTAGTGTCTTTTATCATGGTGTAGAGATTAGGATTTATATCATACCAGGCTTCACATTCTCCTGGTATAACTTGCAAATCCTGAGAATACACCAAAGAATCTAGACACTGAGCTTCCCGGATATCATTTTTTGTTACTTCTTTCCCGGATAAAACTAAAAAATCACTCTCCTCATTCATCTCTTCTTTTTAGGGTTGGAATATCTGTCTTTCCCACTCTAATCCACCCATCACTATAACGAAGAAACTCATAAATTGCTTTGTATATCTCCGTTCTATTTTTGCTTTCTTCTAAGTTAAAAGATTCTACGTAATGGCCTATAGAATCATAAAGAAGTATATTAGTTTTTTCAATTCCACTTACAAAAAACATATTCTCTGTAACTTGTAAATTGATTTCTGGACTTTTATAAATCATTACTCCAGCACTATCTATATTCCAAGACTGTGATTTTCCAAGGTAAAATGAAAATACAAATAAGAACATAAAAATTAACTTCTTCATATTTTTTCTATTTTAATTTATTTTTATTACATCTACCATGAACTAACTCTTCTATTTTTAATAAGAAGATACCAAGATTAGTGTAGAAGATAGGGATATCATACCACTCATGCTCTACTTCATCTGAATCAAAATAAATGATATCTACGCGATTAATTTTAAAGTTTATTTCAATATAAGCCTCAAAACTATCTAGAACCTTATGATAAACACCTTCAACTAGTTTTTTATAGCCATTCTTCTCTAAACTCTTTATAGCTTTTTCATACATATTGTGTATAACTAGAGTTACTACAAGTTGTATCTGTATAGCCAGAGTTATTATAAGTTGTATATATATTCTCTCTCTCAATGCTCAATGCTAATATACTATAGCACTCCTCCTGATCTAATACAACTTGTATAAATGTTTTAGTTTCAGAAAAATCAGCGTATTTAGGTACATAATACTTAATATTTCTATCTATATCATAATGTTCTATTGTTATATATCTAGAAGGAATATCAACTGATATATAATAATTATTTGTCATTATAATATATTCAGTATCTTTAGTTAACTCTAAGAAATTAAGTCTCTGTAAAGCTGTTATTAAATTATCCATATACAAAAACCAATGAAAATATTACTTAAGTCTAATAAAATTATAAAAAGATTGTAAATGAATTTAGTTTTTATTGTTCTAAGTTCTACAAACCAGATATAATTAAATAAGACTAGAAGAAAAGCAATTATAATATCGACTATTATTTTAAAAGCTAGAATACTCATGCCTAAGACTTTCTAAATATTCCATGACTTTCTTCAATTGCTCTTCTTTTTCTTTATCTTTACACTCAGAGATTAATTTTTTACAAACCTCTATCTTATTATCTACTAGTGCTTTTAATATAGTCATATCAAATTTTCCAAACAGTATTTTATTGCTTCTTCACAGGCTTCTTCATAAGAATTAAACAAATCAAGTATATATGATTCTCTTTTTGGTGTAGTGTCCCATATAACGACATAGTATTTTGGGTTTAGTTGTGATGTGTCTGATACATCTAAAACTATATGTAAATGATATACATCTCTCAACCATTTCATTGCCATTTGGAGGGTTGGAAGTATGATACACTCATCATCTATCCCTTGACTATAAGCAATTTTAGCTGCTTCATGGATTATCAATTCAGAATCATCAGTTCTACAAAATAAATCACATTCTCCATCAAAACCCTTTACTTTCAGAAGTCTTGCTGTTTCAAACGATACGTAATCTTCGGTAATCATATCAAATCAAATTTTCAAGTACATATTTAATTGCAGAATTAGCGGCTTGTTCATAAGAAAGTTTTTCAGAAACGGATTTATTCCTATAGATAATACCATCTCTTGCTACAATCCATGTATAATTTTCAGAGAAGTCATTATAATTTCCTTGTCGAATAGAATCAACATGAATATGATGCACTTCCCTCAACCACTCTATTGCTTTCTGTATTGTTGGACATTCAATTCTATCTTTCTTATCAAAATCATGGTAATGTTGATAAACCCAACGTTTTTCGTTATCCAATGTATAATAGCAAGATGTATCACCATCAAATCCTTTATCTTTTAGTAGTTTTGCCACTTCAAAGGACACATAATCTTCTGTTATGTTCATATTTCTTAAAGTTTTTTGAGGTCTTCGTCGAGGGACCGTAGTGCGTCCGCTTCCTTAAAACGTTGTTTGTATTCGGCCTCGCGTGCAGCGTCTTCTAATACTATCATCTGTTCCTCGGTGGGTCTCCATAGTATTGTGGGGTTGAATCGACTCAAGAGTGATTTGATCCAATATATGCATGTCTGCACAGCTTCTTTATCATATTCCCTTTTAAAGGAATCCCTTAGATTACAAAGATAGTTTATTGAACCATTCATTAATATGTCATCCTCTTCACTCCAAGTAGGTTTCGACTCAACTTGTTTTTCGAGCCAATTATATTTACCTTCAGATGATATATATTCAAAGCCATTTTTCTTATACCATTTCTCCATCCAAGTATTTCTTTCAACTTTTAGACATATTTTTGATATTTCAAATGTTTTAGCAACTTCTTCAGCTGCTTTCAGAACTTTTGACCCATATCCACGTCCCCTATCAGACTCTCTAACAAATAAACTTGACAAATAGATTGTATCATTGTCATATTGATAAAATGCAAAACGGGACAATACATCATCTTTTATTTCAGGTCCTTTCTCATATTCCGATGAGTTTTGTTTTTCAAGACCATACTTTTGTGGATTTTCCAACACCTCATCTATACCATCTTGAAATAATTTCTCTTTTTCTTTGAGATAGACATCCTCATATATCCACTTTTTACCATCATGTCCTTGCTTTTCAAGCCAAGCAATCCAAGGAGTTATATCAACACCTCTTAACTCGCCATTTTCGAACTGGTTAAAGAATTCAATAAGTTCTTTTCTTATCTTCTCATCCTCACTTTCTGCAAGTTCGGGGATCACCTTGTCTATTATACTAGAGAATGTACAGCATCCAACATTTTTCTTTGCAATCTTCAATTTCGATATCGTTTCCTCATAAAGAACCTTATAATCAATTTCATCATTTTTCATATCTGTTTCTTTATTTTCAGCTTCGTCTACTTCAACAAATACTGCTTCTATAAGACCAAAGTCTGGATTATCTAATTCATTATAAGCCTTTACGCAAAGTTTTTCACACCCATAGTTATACAAAGAACAGAGTTCTCTACAACTTTTTACTTCTTTTGGTTGTTTTACCAACTTATAAGTCTTACCGTTATACTCGAATAAAGATCTATCTTTTTCTTTCATAATATTCCTCTATATTTTAATAAGTCTTCTATTTTATACCAATCTACACAGTGAGATTTATAATTTCTCACAATATCTCCATTTGAATATTTTACATAGTCTACTTCTTGATACATAAGTGGTACTCCTAGAGCTAAGTCATCTATAAGTAAGTCCCCATGTATCTTTCTTGAAGTTCCTACATAGCTATTTTCTCCTGGATACTCATTTATTCCAGACAACAATATATTTCTTTCTCTGAACCATCTTATAGCTTCTCCTAATGATGTTTCTTCTCTAGGCTCTCCAGTACTGTAATAGTTATAAGGATTGTCTGGACTGTTATTTCTAGCTGTCCATAATATTAATTTATGACCATTCCTTATTAATCTATTCAGAACCTCACAAACTCTAGGTACTTCGTCTATAGTATACCCCGGTTCAGGTAATTGCCATATACAAGTACCATCGAAGTCTAGGAGTATTATCATTCTTCTATAATATTAAATTCTTCTCCTGGTTTTAGAGTATATACAATTTCACCTCCTTTTAAAATAAAGCAAGTATCTCCCTCTATTTTAAAATTCTTCACACCAGTCCAATAGTTTACAATATGATCTGTGCTATCTAAAACCTGGACCTCATAATACTCAACTCTAGGAATACTAAGGATAATAGCTACTAATAAAGCTACTCCTATAATTCCGAATATTACCGGTTTTTTCATTATTGTATCCTCCCAAATTTTATATTGTTTTTAAATTCAGTCCAGTTCTTTGCTCCGGCCATTAAAAACCCATAATTAAAAACATCATAAAGCTTTCTCATCCAACCTTCTAGAGTATCACTAACTTCTACCCACTCCCCTTTCTTTGCGTCTTGGAATTTAGAATCGAATGAAGTGCTTGAATACTGTCTTCTCAATCCTAGGTCTTTTATGATAGTAGCCGTTTTAATTATGTCGGCACTTACAGGTTCTAATGCTTCTTTTCCTTCTGGTGTTTTTACTTTTCTATATATCGATCCACTTGCTTCGACTAATTTAGAAAAAGTTCTACCACAAATCACATAATCAGCACCGAGAGCTAAGGCCTTTAATATATCCGAAGGTGTATAAATTCCTCCGTCTGCTATTATCTTCGGGTGTTTCAGGCCTACACATACGGTGCTTTTCATGGCCAGAATATCAAGCAACATAGAAGCAACTGGAGTATAAAAACCATATTTATCAGGATTAACTAAAGAACCAGTTGACATCCCTACTCGAACATAATCAACACCCGACTTACAATAATCTAGGTAAACTTTTGAATTTCCTATATTTCCTGCTATAATGTTTACTTGATTCTGATATAGTTGCTTTAATCTGTTACATATCTGAATCAAATTAGTATCATGTCCATTTCCATTATCTATATTTATGTGAAATTGATACTGAGAAATCCTTTTTCCTCTGGCTAAGAAATTTTCATTAACTTCTTTTAAGGAGAACGATACAAAATTTCTCTGACATAAATCCAATCTCTGTTCTAATGGTAAAGTTCTCGATAAGATTGGCTTTATTCCACTTGATTCCCATATTCTCAGATTACCTGCATTTACTATAGAATCGGATGGGGCTGTAAATATTGGTAAGGAGACTGTACCATCTAACTGGTCTACTACTCCAAAATCATACTTATCTTCTATAACCCCATTGTTAATAATTGTAGGCATTAACGCAATGTCTGAAAATTCTAATAATTTTTCCATATTATTTCTATTATATAATATAAGGATTTAAAAAGAAAGGAGCCTAAGCTCCTAACTTTTGATTTAGTATTCTAGTTCTTCTATTTTCCCATCAAGGTCATAATAGAGACTCGATAGATCAGAGAACTTTGCGATCGTTGGTTCGTGGAATAACATACTCTTATAATAGACAGCGTTTTCCTCGTTTCCATCTCTCTTGACTGAAAAATCTTCAATCACATATTTCAAGCAGGAAAGGCCTGAAATCAAATCAATTCCAGATCTATTTCCAATTCTCTCTTGGAAAGAAATTCTCCATCCAAGGAAAACCTCTACTACTTCAATTGAATATTCATCGTTTTCGTCTCCTTCTGAAATATAGGATTCGATGAATCTCTTTTTCAAGTCTTCTCTAATCTCTTCAGATTTGCGTTTATCGCAATAATCCTCATAGAATGCTGCAACTCCGTCATTAGTCTCTTTCTTATAGCTTTCATACCACTCCTGAGGTATTTTCTTAATATAGGTGTGAATCTTTTCTCCAATGACATTCACAACTAGATAAGCCTCCAGTTTTCTGAAAGGTCTACAATTATTTCCAACAAGCTTAGACATTTCATCCGAAGCTTTGTCGAAGGCTAATTTAAAGTCTTTGATCTTCGGGTACTTATATGATGTTTTGATAATATTATACCCGACTTCTCTTTCTTTCTTCTCGTTTATGTTCGGCAACTCAAAAATGAAATCGAGCTGCTTTTTATTAGAAAACTCCGATTCAGTAACATGAAGTATTGTTGCATCTTCAAGTACTTTCTCTGGATCTATGCAATCGATATCCCAGCTTGTGCTTGTGGATATTGTTTTATGCATCTCCTCCGGTAAGTTTTTTGGATTTATTATACTTACATTGTGTTCTTTCAAAGTTTCAGTGCTGACACCGAGATCTTCTAGACTCTTCTCAGTTTCTTTCTCCTGTTCGTCAATCTCTTTTTCAGACTTCTTAACTTCTTTTATTATAAAGTAAGTAATTCCTGCTACTGCGGCTAATCCAAGCCCAGCAAGTAATAAATTAGAACCTCTCATTTTGTTTAAGTTTTTTTGTTAGAATTTTTGTTGATTGTATCTTGTTGGTTTTGCAATATCTTTTATGATACCGATGACTACAGGAATAGTAATCAGTCCAGTAAGAATCGCACCTGCTTTCAATAGATACGTAGAAGCAAAACGTTCTGATGTACTTTGAATGTTATTGTTTCTTCCTCTGCCTTGAATTACATCTTTTGCGACGTTGTTCAAGTTTCTAATTCCATTTATCTCCATGGCTTACTTAATTTTTGTTACTTGGTTCTTAATTTACTTTCTAACTTTTCTACATGAAAAGACATGGCATATCCTCCGAGCAGTAATACTGCACCTGCTCCGATAACATAAATGCCAACTTTTCCTAAGGCTTTAGATATACTAAAGCTTCTGTCAATTCTTTTTTTTAAATCCATAGTTTTATATTTATTGTGTTTATAGTTTACAATTAAAAATTTAAAGGGCACAAACTAACCTTTCGATTAAGTCTGTACCCTCGCAAAACAAGAAGCTCTAATAACCTTATTGAGGTTTTATGTTATTTTCTACCAATTCCTCTACAATAAGGTAAAACTTCTTCAATTTTACTTTACTCTGCTTTCGTTTCTGGTGTTTCCGCTTTTACTTCGGTCTTAGCCAGCTTCTCTCCAGCCTTCTTAGCCAGATCTTTTACGCTGTTACCGATTTTTCCACAAGTGCTCTGCACCAGTGGCACTTTCTTGTAGGCTATAACAGCCAATGCTGCGATTGCCATACCTAACAATACTTTTTTCATTTCTTTAAAATTTTTAAAAGGTTAATTATTTAATTTCTTTACTATTTACTTAATCTAACACTTATAAGGATTTCAAGCCTTTTAATTTTCCACTAAGGTAGCTCATAACTCATCATTCGTAAGTAGTCATACCCACAATATGTATACACCGGTAAATTATGATGATAAAGAATACTTGGGAGATCTTTACATAACTTATTTAAAAATTTTCTACTCAACTTCTTATTCGGTATTTTTACACAGTGCAGATATTTACAGTCAATCATCCCTCTAGTATCTATAAAGATTAGATACGTATACGTACTATATATTACTTCCTTAGCTGTATGCTTATAAATCACTACATTCATAATATCGTCGTCGGGATATTATATTATAGCTTTGAACTAAGGTATAGATCGCTGTTGGACTATTTTCATAAAAGAAACTCGGTTTTCCGATCGATCCTTTTGGAGCATTTGAAACAAAGCTAGTAAAAGCTCTAATAAATCTATACGTAACTTTTTTAATTGGACATTTTTTTACTATTATAAGTCTCCACCTCCACTCATATATATCATCTTGGTAATATATAAGATAAACATCATTAACTCTATAAACAAATATTTTCATTTATAATTCATATTTCCATACTAAAGAATAGGTTGCAATATTATTAGCGGAATTCACTATATTATATCCTTCACCTAATTGTTTAGCTGTAGCCGAAGAATCTTCCAATACTATACATCGACTTACCATAAGTCTGCTTAGTTTCTTTTTTATAGTAGTACCAATCCACCTTATATAGACTATTGATGAAATTAAGTCTTTGTATACTAGTACATATTGTTCTGGGAATAGAGTTCTTCCCCGAATAAGCTTATACAGTAATATCATTGTACTTCCTTATCAAATCTTCCTCACTTAAACTCGGATCTTCATCATACCAAGACTGCATCAACTCTTTTATCTCTCCTACTTTTCTACCCTCTTCTATTCCAAGACACTCCATAATCGTACGCCCTGAAACCGGAGAGAATAAAGGCTTCGGTATAATTTTCTCTTTCTCTACACACTCCCTAAATCTATCTACCTGACCAACTAAACAATACTCCGGAGAATGGGCGTTATTATCTGCGTCTATAAGATTGAGGGTTGGTTCTAGTAGGTCTCCAAGCTCTCTCATTATTCTTCTCGTTAATCTCCTACTTCCTCTATACTCGGCCCCACACTGCTTTATTATCATGTGACTCTCGATAATCTTTGAAACTGAATCTATAAAATCTGAAGAACACCTGAGCCGAGATAATATAACCCTTGACATCTCTGCACTACTCTTTTCATGTCCGTGGTAACTATATCTTCCATCTTCTTTAATCTGATAGTCCTTATATTTACTTATGTCATGAAGAAGTGCCGCCGTTCTTATAGTTAGATCTGGTTTACAATTATCTAGGACTTTAAGAATGTGGTCGGTAAGATTTAAATTATGGTACTTCGAATTCTGATCAAACCCCCATGACTCTTCTAGCTCTGGGATTATATAACTTAAAAGATGATACTGATGCAACTCCCTTATTGTATCACCCGGCTTAGAACATACAAGAATTTTAGAAAACTCAGACCAAACCCTCTCCATACTAAGCTCATAATATTCTGGGTAATCTTTAATCGTCTCTAATACCTCCTCACTTATCTTAAACCCCTTGACCGCTGCAAACCTAAAAGCCCTTAACATTCTCAGCGGGTCATCTTTAAAAGTCTCCTCTCCGTTTATAGGCGTTCTCAGTATCTTATTCTTAACATCTTCTCGGCCCTTCCCTGTCGGATCTAAGATTTCGCCGGTTTTGATATTCATATAAAGAGCATTACAACAAAAATCCCTTCTTAACGCATCTTCATAAATCCCGGCGTAACTTACTCGATCTGGTTTCCTAGGGCCGTCATTATAACTCTCTCTCCTCGGCATAACACACTCTATCTGCTCACCTAAGAAGTCAAATTTAGCTGTACCATATTTAGGAAACACAGTAAACCCAGAACATACTTTAGAATACTCGGATTTTAAGAAGTCTGTGAATAAGGTTGCTCCATTTTCAAGATCTACACAAAGGTCATAGTCTTTAGGTTCTATCCCCAAAAGTAAATCTCTAACACAACCACCTACATAATAAACTTCTGCTTTTCCCCAATCTTCTACTATCTCTTTTAATAGTTCTTTATTCATTTCCACCCTAATATTTCTTCTGTATTTAAATAAATTCCACTCGACTTAAGCTTTTCTATTATTTCTATAGTTAAAGACTCTCCTCGACAATACTTATCTAAAATATAGTCTTTAAATTTAGTTTTAACTCTTTTATGTAAATCAAAAACTAATCTACAAGCCTCTCTAGTTAAAGATGGATAATATATTTTATCTTCATATCTAAGGAAATATGTATATGACAACCATGTAGAGTGTTCTACTCTAAATATCCATAAATCATCATCTAATTTCTTTATTTCCATACATATAAGGAAAATAAAAGGAGAAAACTATATATTCCCCTTTACCCAATTAACTACTTTATCTGAAATCCCTTTAATATTAACCACATTATCCTTTATAAATTCTGATATATCCTCTTTCTTCTCCGGAATTCTATGTAAGTAAACACAATAATGAAGTGAAGGACTCCCAGATATATATCTAAATATTTTCTTTACTGAAAAATATGATATCTTCTTCTTTATGTTATTGGATTCTTTTGGAATGAAAAAATCAAGTAATATATAATTAGTATACCTCTTTTCAGCACCAACAGGACTCCAATTTATGTACTGATTAAATATTTTTTTATCTACATATTCTTCTGGAATTAGATAAAGATAAGAAATACTCTCTGCGGCCTGATAAAATACTTTAAAAAACTTAATATCTTTCACTCTTTATCCAATTAAAAAGTTTCTCGAATAAGATTGACTCATTCGTTACTTTAGATTGTAATAGTTCCTTTAATTTCTCATCACTTATGTTTCTAGGAATCTCAGTAAAAAACATAGAATAATCCTCCACATCTTTATTAAAATCCTTTCTGAAAAAATGTTTTAAAAAATTAAAAGAAACTACCTTATTTAAATTATAACTAATAGAGAAAAAATCTACGAGTATAAAACTTGTCTTTCTTTGAGATTTATTTCTGACATACTCATACATTGACTCAGATAATTTTTCTTTTGGAACTAAGTAAAAGTATGAGATCCCTTCAAATTCTCCAGTACCATATCTATAAACATGTCTAAAAAACTTCACATATATAAGGAAAATAAAAGAGACTAGATAATCTAATCTCTTTATACTTCTACCTCTTCTATAATTTTTACATCGTCTTCATAATATGTAGGATAATCAACCCAATGCCAATCTATCTTAGTTATGTCATCGGTTTTATTTACTATATCATGGTGAAACTCTATATACTGTTTTTTAAGGACATGTGTTTTTCCATTTGAAAAATATACAACACAAGTGCAACTTTCTTTATAGATACTAGATTTAAATTTTCCAATTCCAGGAATCAAACTAAAACCTTCTATAATTTCAGTAGAACATTTTTTATTATGTAATCCTGGACTACAATATATAAATCCGTTTTTCATAATTATTTTTTGTTTTTAAAGATACTAAAATATTCAAAAAACTCTTCTTCCGTAAAAAAGTTTTCTACATGACTACAAAGCCCAAGACCTGGATTAAGATTCTGTGGGTTTTTAAATATTTCAGACTTTTCTTTATTTCTATCTACAGAAATACTACATATACTATCATTAGGATCTAAGAATTCCTTTTTCTTAAGTAAATACACTCTTCCATTCATAATCTTAAATCCACCAACACATTCTTTAGCATAATCATAAAAACTTTCACAATCAGCCTCTTGATTGAATAAGTAGACTTTCATGTTAAGATATGGAAATGCTTTAGCTATAGTTCTACAGTCTTCATGTATTTCATCCCAACCCGGCCATTTTCCTATATTATCTCTAAAATAGATAGTACCATTAGGATGACACCAACCATGAACTCCTCCTATAAAACAAGTTGAGATATAGGAAGTGTCGAGGTAATTAAGTTCTAGCAATCCATACTTTTCTACCCAATCATCATATGTTTTAAGGTATGATAAGTAATCCCCATGCTTACTTCTGTCGTAATCATATAAGTTAGGAAATTTTAGTTTATTCCAAATAGACTCATCTAGTTTTCTATTATTACTTCCAGAACACCGGAAAAAGCTATCACATTTTAGAAGTATGTCTTTAGCTTGATCTATAGTAACTTTATTTCCTACTATAATACATTGAGGCCATTTTATAAGCTCTCCGAAATCTTTATAGATATTTTCTTTGCTCATAACATATATAAGGGTTAAAAGGAAAATGAAAAAGACTTTTCATACGGTAAGGTTTAAGACCAAGATTTAGTATATTTTTTCAGAAGATCGAGGAAGTCTTGTTTTAATTCTCCATGTTTCCCAGTTAAAGTAATCAAGCCATCATCAAGAGTACCACCATGAATTGAGCCGATATAATCTTGTTCTTCCTTATCATACTCATCTTTTGTCATCTCAGTGCAGAAGACAATATAGTGGTCTATCTCTAATTTCCCAGGCTCTAATACTATTCCACCATCGTTTAGCTCTCCTGTAAATATGAAAGGATCGTGAAGCATTCCAAGAATATGATCGCCGAGTTTTAAGTTATAAAACTCTTCTATATGTCTTTCTGTATTTCCGAGCGGTATAATTAGTGGCTGTAAACAAACCTCTCTTGAATTTGCAAAGTTACCAGGGAGCCATCTAAAATCACAGCCACAAATCCCGCTCGCATAATCAGGATTTTTCTTAAGCTGATCTATAACTTCTGATTCCTTACTAAAATACCTTTCCATCAGTGGTTCGTGTTTCCAGTATATTTTTCCGATGTCGTCTAAGGTTTTGTGCTTAGTCCAGTATTCATAACCTGACGGACTAAAACATTTAATTACCTTATCTTCATTTCCTTTTCCTGTATAATACTTTTTCTTTTCTTCTAAGTATTCAGGCAATGATAAAATTTTAGGAGTTTTCATTAATTATCAAAACTAATTTTTTTCATAATCATATATAAGGGTTTTAGAAGGAAAATGAAAAGGTCAGAAATTAATCTAACCTTATCCACTACAACAACCTGTCTCAAGATCACTATAAGGAGGTGTTGTTTTTAATTTTTCTTCATCTAAACAAAAATAATCACACTTAAACTCTAACTTCCCATATACTCCAGGAAATCCATGCTCTAATTTTCTCAACTCTTTTATGAATCTCTCTGTCTTTTCTTTAGCACACGGTTTTCCATTTACAGGATTTATATAACCAGTACAAAGCTTACATTGATCTGGCCAGTGTATCCAAACTTTTGCTCCGTTCTTCTTTGTTCCTTCCATCTTTATATATTTTCAATATTATACATTCCTTCTTTTGCTTCAAGTGCAAGACCTTTAGGGATTAACCCACGATAGTCAAACATATTCTTGTCGAGCCAGTCAATGTTCCCATAAATACAATAAGTCGCATCCTCAGGACACGTCCAATAAGCATTTTTCAATTCACTAAATTCGTCATCTGTCATGGTATACATTGGTCGGAGATAAGGCTTACATTCTCTTTCATCAATATCATCAGTATAGTTGAGTAAACCACTCTCCACATCAATTGCATTGAGTTTTATGTTTGCACCATCATTACGGTGATACACAACTCCATACAGCAACCTCGCACTGAGGTCTTTAAGTAACAATTGTTTTTCTTCTTTTGTCATAACCAATTATTCTTCCGAATGGTTCAATATGCTTTCAATCTTTTCTTTTTGACTTATCAGTTTGTTATATTTCAAACTCATAAAGTCATCACCATA
>Ga0247611_10001743_pt1 | contig 38054 bp, 29 predicted proteins | sample 177DNAGHGhighgp2_FD_192422 | JGI IMG/M metagenome (GOLD analysis project Ga0247611, IMG submission 192422) | Sheep rumen microbial communities from Palmerston North, Manawatu-Wanganui, New Zealand - 1770 DNA GHGhigh gp2 | ecosystem: Host-associated > Mammals > Digestive system > Stomach > Rumen... | reverse complement strand
AAGCTCCTAGTACGAGAGCACATCGAGCCGCCCCACGCGACGGCACGACATAACACAAAGATGCGGTAGTAGCTCAGTTGGTAGAGCATCAGCTTCCCAAGCTGAGGGCCGCGGGTTCGAGTCCCGTTTACCGCTCAAATGACAGAAAACGTTGACAATCAAAGCACAATGCTTGATTGCCAATGTTTTTCTTTTATGGGTTGAGGGATAATTAACGTAAATTCGATGAATTTGTCTTTTGTCAATCATGGCATTAGCAACTCCCCCTCTTATCTAAGAGGGGGTGCCGCGAGAGCGGCGGGGGCGTTGATGCTATCTAAGATTATAATTCCTGCACAAATCATACTCCTCCGGCGCTTCGCGCCACCTCCCCTATTTTAGGAAGGAGTTGATAGATAGCACTTTATTTTCGTCGAACTCACGTTAATTAACAATTGATACTTGCCATAGGCCTAATGAGCGTCTATTGAGAGGCATCAAGGCGTTTTTCATGTCATTCTCGCAAAGTGGGCGATTTTTTTTGAAAAAATGCAGGATTATTTTTGTACTGCGCAAGGATTGGAGTAATTTTGCAAATTAAATCAATGTTGAATGGACGCTCGCGAGAAAAAACAGTTACTGCTTGACTCCAGATACCTGCGCATGACGCAAATCTGGGCCGAAAATTCCTATTGCCGTCGCCGCCAGGTGGGTGCGCTGCTGGTCAAGGATAAAATGATCATCAGCGACGGCTACAACGGCACGCCGTCAGGGTTTGAGAACGTGTGTGAGGAGGATGCCGACCACACTAAGCCCTATGTGCTGCATGCCGAGGCCAATGCCATCACCAAAGTGGCTCGCAGCAACAACAGCAGTGACGGTGCCACGCTCTACATCACCACGTCGCCCTGCATGGAGTGCAGCAAGCTCATCATCCAGGCGGGCATCAGGCGGGTGGTGTTTGGCGAGTACTACCGCATGCACGACGGTGTGGACCTGTTGTGCCGTGCCGGCATCGAGGTGGTTCACCTGTGGGAGCGCGACGGTGAGTACTGTCCCGTGTCGCTCACCAGCGAGACCAGTGAGAGCCATTACCAGGAGGTGGAAAAACACCATGCGTAATCAGCATAATTATTGTCACAAGCCACACGTTTCCCAATGAGACCCAAGTCGACACGTCAACCCATTTGGTTACCTCTCACTATCGCTTTTGCTATAGTGGCGGGTATTCTTGTTGGCAAATGGATTTCACCCAATAACTATGTGGCCGATAGTGACCGCAAGCTCAACGCTATCCTCAACCTCATCAACCAGGACTATGTTGACACCACCAACATGAATGACCTCATCGAGATGAGCATCCCTAAGATCCTGAGCAATCTGGATCCCCACACCACCTACTTGAGCGCCGAGGAACTGAGGGCATCGACCGAGAACAAGAACGGCATCATCAGCGACATCGGCATCCAGTTTGAAATGATGAATGACACCGCTGGCGTGATCGAGGCCATTCCTGGCAGTCCCAGCGCCAAGGCCGGCATCATGCCCGGTGACCGCATCGTGACCATCAACGACACCGCCGTCACGGGCGACATCATCACCAAGGGGGCCATCATGAAAAAATTGCGCGGTCCCAAGGGCAGCCAAGTCAAACTGGGCGTTAAGCGTCACAATAGCGCCAAGACGCTCACGTTCACCATCACCCGTGACAGGATTCCCGTCAACACTGTTGACGCCTACTACATGCTCGACAAGAACACGGGCTACATCAAGGTTAACCAGTTTGGTCGCAACACTTACAAGGAATTCATGACCAGCCTCAACAGCCTCAAGCAAGAGGGTGCCAAGCGGTACATGATCGACCTGCGCGGCAACGGTGGCGGCTTCATGGAGATGGCCGTGCGCATGGTTAACGAATTCATGCCCGCCAACAAACTCATTGTTTACACCAAGGGACGCTACAAGCGCAATGACCTTGACTGGTGGAGCGATGGCACAGGTTCGTTCCAGGATGCCGAGGTTGCCGTGCTCATCGACGAGTTCAGCGCCAGCGCCAGCGAGATTTTCGCCGGAGCCCTGCAAGACAATGACCGAGGCTTGATCGTGGGTTGCCGCTCCTATGGCAAGGGGCTGGTTCAAAAGGAGTTCATCCTGCCCGACAGCAGCGCCATCAGGCTTACCACCGCCCGTTACTACACGCCCAGCGGCCGCTGTATCCAGAAGGACTTCAAGCGCGGCGATAATGATGCCTATTCCAATGAACTGGCCGACCGCTTCATGCGTGGCGAGATGGATCATGCCGACAGCATCAAGATTGACGAGAGCCAGACGTTCACTACCGACCACGGACGCATCGTCTATGGCGGCGGTGGCATCATGCCCGACATCTTTGTGCCACGCGACACCAGTGGCATTACCAAATACCTCATCGAGGTCGAGAACGCTGGCCTGCTGCAACAGTTCGCCTTTGATTACTGTAACAGCAACAAGGCGTCACTGAGCAAGATGAGCGACTACAAGCAGTTCCTGCGCGTGGCGCCCAGCGATGATGCGCTCATCAACGACTTTGCCGACTTTGCCGCCAGCAAGGGCATCGCTCCGCGCTGGTACTACATCAATCTTTCACATGACGTGATTGTCACCAACATCAAGGCCATGATAGCGCGCAACACCTTTGGCAACCAGGCGTTCTACCCAATAATGAACCGCAACGACAAGACCGTGCAGACGGCACTCAAAGCCCTGAACAAGCACAAGGCCGTTTTCCCCATCACCGAGGCACTGAATCCTAAATCCATCAGCCAGCGTCGCGGTGGATCCAGCAATTTGTTTCACCATCTATTCATGAGATAAACACCACCAGCCATGCCCACTAAACAAATGTCCTCAAATCTGCGTTTCTGGTTACCCGTCATTATTGCAGTGGCGGTGGTTGTGGGCATTTCCATGGGCTCTCACTTCACGACTAACAAGCCTGTGGACGAGAACGACCGCAAGCTCAATGCCATCCTTAACCTCATCGCGCAGGAATATGTGGACACCACCAACCTGCATGACCTCATCGAGATGAGCATACCCAAGATCCTGAGCAATCTGGATCCCCACACGAGCTACTTCACTGTCGAGGAACAGAAGGCGGCCGCCGATGACCTGAACGGCTCGTTTAGCGGCATCGGCATCTCCTTCATGTTGATCAACGACACCATCGGTGTGGTTGAGGTTATACCGGGAGGCCCCAGCGAGAAAATCGGTATCATGGCGGGTGACCGCATCGTGACCATCGACGACTCGACAGCCACGGGCGAGAAGATAACCAATGGCGCCGTCATCAAGCGGCTGCGTGGACCCAAGGGCAGCAAGGTGAAGCTCGGCATCCAGCGCCAGAACAGCAATAAACTGCTCACCTTTACCGTTACCCGAGGCGACATCCCCGTCAATACGGTGGATGCCTACTACATGATTGACAACATCACTGGATACATCAAGATCAACCAGTTTGGCCGGCACACCTATGACGAGTTCATCACTGCCATGGCAAGCCTGCAAGAGGAGGGAGCCGAGCGCTACCTGATCGACCTGCGCGGCAACGGTGGCGGTTTCATGGAGATGGCCGTGCTCATGGTCAACGAGTTTCTGCCAGCCGACCAGCCCATCGTGTTCACCAGGGGCCGCTACAAGCATGACGACAGCGAGGTGTGGAGCGATGGCAACGGTTCGTTCCAGGATGCCCAGGTAGCCGTGCTCATCGATGAGTTCAGCGCCAGTGCCAGCGAGATCTTCTCCGGAGCCTTGCAAGACAACGACCGTGGCCTAATCGTGGGATGCCGCTCCTTTGGCAAGGGGCTGGTCCAGAAAGAGTTTGTCTTGCTCGACAGCAGTGCGTTGCGCTTGACGACAGCGCGCTACTACACCCCTAGCGGACGCTGCATCCAGAAGGACTACAAGCTGGGCGCCCTGGATTATGAAAAAGAGCTCTTTGACCGCTACATGAACGGCGAACTTTACAGCCGCGACAGCATGAAGGTGGACAAGAGCCAGATGTTCACCACGCTCTATGGCCGCACGGTCTATGGCGGTGGCGGCATCGTGCCTGACATTTTTGTCGCACGCGACACCGCCGGCATCACCAGCTATTACATCGACGTGGCCAACGCCAACCTATTGCAGCGATTTGCCTTCAACTATTGCAATAAGAACCGCACCGCACTCAACAAGCTGGACGATTACAAGCAGTTGTCTAACATCCTTCCCAGCGACGAGGAACTTCTCAAAGAGTTTGCCAACTTTGCTGCCCAAAACGGCGTTGCCCCGCGTTGGTACTACATCAACCTTTCACGCCTGTTGCTGGTGACCCACATCAAGGCCTTCATCGCGCGTGACATCTTCGGCAACCAGGGGTTCTACCCCATCTTCAACAGCACCGACAAGACCATCCAGGAGGCACTCAAGGCGATGAACCGCAACAAGGCCGCCTTCCCCATTACCGAATGATTTAACTGGTTTTAAGGATATTAAAGGCTCAATACCTTTCATCGAAAAGGACGAGGCAGATGTCATCTGTCCCGTCCTCATCATGTCTCTTGGAATCACTGAGGATTCTATTCATCTCACTTTTTCTTGCGGATGGTGACTGACCCGTTACGGAAGTTGTACTTGTCACCACGAGGAGTGAGGAAATCGATGCGCTTGCGCAAGCGCGGTCCCATCTTGTCCTTCACTACCCACTCGCCATTGAGAGCGGGGGAAGTCTCACTCTCCACAACAATCACGTCGCCCATTTTGAAGCCATGTTGCTTGAACATGTCATGCGAGAGAGCGACCCATCGAATCTGATAGTTTTTCAACTTATCATAATTGATTCGGTCTCCACTTGCTGTTACCCAACCAGCACCACCCTGTCCAGGGTGATATTTGGTGGCATGCAGTTTAAATTCCTGCCCCACGGCAGACATAGCAATCACAACAGCAAGCGCTAAAAATAATCGTCTTAGCATAAGTTGTTAGTAATTGGTTTGTATTACCCTGGCGGCACCTCAGAGCCATAAAAACGCTGAGGTTAGCGCAGGCTTTGCAATGCAAAGGTATGATAAACAATTGAATTGACCAAATTATCGCCATTTTTTTGACATTGTCAACATCTTTACAAGCAACACTACAGGTGTTTCTGCAGGCAAAAAACACCATATTTCCTTGCTCGTTTTTCCCCAACGGATTGGGCCACTAGGGAGTTCTAGGGGCTTTAAGGACATCACATTCTCCCCACCCTATTTTTCACATATAATTACCACGAATTGTCCAATTAATTATATGATCAATTCATGACAATTCACGTGAAATAAATGATTGCTCACCACGTTAGCGAGAAATCCAAAAAACTTCTTTTGATTTCTTGCGAGCATCAGCGAGAAATCCTATTGTGATCTTAATCATAAAACCTAATAAAGCATTTTATCATTGGCTGCATGTGGCACTTGATTTTACCTTTGCCACAGCGGTCACAGAATAGCCTTTAACATTCATTAAGAATCCCGCACACTACAATACACAAGCGCACGACAAAACCAGGCATTGATAATCAATAGATTACAAAAAACATCCTAAAAAACCGCTCTGCTTTTTGTCTCCTCGCCAACCCTCAGAAATCTCAGATAATTCAGTAGTTTATTAAAGAGTTGTTTTTGTAGTTTCACCGTTGTTCATGTTGTTTAACAATAAGCGCGGATGCCTCTTTAAACTTTAAACTTTAAACTCTAAACTGAAAGCGAAGCGAGCATTAAAATCTAGAAAGAGTAGTCAAGAATTTGGGGATTGAAGTGGATGGAGCGATTGGCGAAGAGGCGGTCCATGGCACCGTCGGCCACGAGTTGGGTGGTGGTGCCGGTGACAACCTGGCGGTCGGTGGTGATGAGCCAGAGCTCGTTGGCAAGCATCAGTGATTGGGAGATGTCGTGGCTGGATAGCAAGACCGCCTTACCCCGATCATGGGCAAGGGTCTGCAAGAGGCGCATGGTCTCGATGCGGCTTGCCACATCGAGAAAGGCCGTAGGCTCGTCGAGAATGATAATGGGCGTCTGCTGAGCCAGTGCACGGGCGATCATCGCCTTTTGCCGCTCACCGTCGCTCAACGAAGCCATATACTCACCCGCCTTGCCGATGATGCCCGCATCAGCCATTGACTGGCGCACAATCTCACGGTCCTCATCATCCAAGCGTCCCAAGAAGCCGGTGTGGGGCTGTCGTCCCAAGCCAACCAACTCTGTCACGGTGAGCGCTCCGGCCTGGATGCGCTCGGTGGAGACCAGTCCCAGGACGCGCGAACGCTCCTTTTGGCTCATCTCCATGAGCGGCACGCCATTCACCTTGATTGTGCCCGACAACGGCTGCTCGTCACAGGTGAGGGCACGCAAGAGGGTCGATTTGCCTGCTCCATTCTGGCCCAACAGAGCCACCAGTTTGCCCTTGTCAAGATGCAGATTGAGGTTGTTGAGCAAAGCCACTTGGCGGCTACCGTTGCGGTATCCCACTGTGAGGTCATGAGTCGTGAGTATAGTGTTAGCGGTTTTCATCAGTTAAAGTATTGAATGCGAGGACGGTTGAGAATAATGTAAAGAATGATGGGCACGCCGATGATGGGCGTGATGGCATTGATGGGAATGATGCCGTGAGGGTTAATCACGCTGACCAGGGCGCACAGCAGGGCAATGTCGGCACCCGCAAGTATGGTGGCGGGAATGAGGCGGCTGTGATTGCTCGTGCCCAGCGACAGGCGGGCAATTTGAGGCACTGCCAGGCCGATAAAGCCGATGGGACCGCAAAACGCGGTGACCACTGCGGTCAAGACGCCCGTGATGAGCAACAGGATGTTGCGGGACCTCGACACATTGATGCCCAAGTTGCGGGCATAACGCGCGCCCAGCAGCATGGCATTCAAGGGCTTGACCATGAGGGTAGCGCCAACAAGTGCTGCGATGATGATGCCCGCATATAGTGGCATCTGACCCACGCTCACGCCCGAGAAGTTGCCAAAGCCCCAAGCCACATAGTTGTGGACACCTTCCTCGGAGGCCACTGAGTTGAGCAACTGCACCACGCTCGACGTGAGATAACTCACCAGGATACCAATGATGAGCAGCATGGTGTTGCTGCGCACTATCGACGAGAAAGCAATGAGTACCGCCAGCACCATGCCAGCGCCCATCAGGGCTCCCACGAGGATAGCCATGTAGCTGCCCACGTTCTCGCCCAGCAGGCCGCCTATCGAGCCGCCAAGGGCCAAAATGACGATGGCGACACCCAGTCCCGCACCCGATGAGACGCCCAAGATGGACGGGCCAGCCAGCGGGTTGTTGAAGGTCGTTTGCAACAGCAAGCCCGATATAGATAACGCGGCTCCTGCGAGAGCGGCAGTGATGATCATGGGAATACGGGATTGCAGGATGATGATGTCCCAGGCCTTGTTGCCACAACCATTTCCGGTAAGTATAGCAACAATGTCCCTCATGGGGATATCCACTGAGCCGAAAACGAGACATGCCAACGATAGCAGCACCAAGGCCACCGTCAGGGCGACGATGGTAACAGCATAGCGGCGATATGTCATCGGGGCGTCAGTCAATATGGTGATACATTTGAGTCTCAACACCCGGGAAGAGCTCAGGGTGCATGATGGCGGCAAACTCCCTCAGCAGCAAGTCGGGGTGGAAAGGCACACGGTCAAAGAAGCGACTCTTCTCGGTGTCGCAAACGTAGACGCGCTTGTTCTTGAAGGCCTCCATCTCCTTGTTGAGTTCATAGGCACCTTGCAAGTCCTTTAATGAATTGATATTGGTCCACTTCAGGAACCAGTAGTCGGCCTGCTGAGCCCGTGCAAGCACCTGGTTGAAATCTAACGACAACGAGCCGGTATTGTCATCATCAGCCCACAGGTAGTCGCCACCGGCATCACGGATGATGCGCGCCATGTAGCTCTGACCGCCTGGCACGCTCCACACGCCACTGATCACCATCTCGGTAACAACCGTGGGGCGCGATGCCGCCTTGGCCGCCACCTGCTTGACTTCATCATAGGCGTTGACCACAGCGTCGTACAGGCTGTCAGCCCGCTCACGCTGGCCCACCAACAGGCCATAGAACTTCATCCACTCGGCCCTGCCCAGCGGGTCATATTCCAAATAGTCGGCACACTCGATGATGGGGATGTCCAGTTGAGTGATTTGGCCATAGCTGGCATCCTGATAGGGCGACAGCAAGATGGCATCGGGCTGCATATCGATGACTTTCTCCACGGTGGGATTCATCGAGTTGCCGCAATCGGCCACCTGACCGGCATCAACATCGGCGAGCAGCAATGAGTCCACAAAATACTGGCGGTCAACTATGCCCCGCACGGCATCAATGGCACCTAATTCCCTGAGCAAGCTAGTGTGTACCGACGAATAGACCAATGCCCGCTTGACGGGGGTGCGCACAATGGTTCCCTCGGGCAGGTCATGGGGCAACTCAGCATCGCGCGGCACCAGCACATAGCGGTGCAGCACCCCACCCTTCCACGGATTGGCCACCGTGACCAGCGTGAAGCCATTGCCCTGCTCCATCGTGAGCAGTTGTGCTTGCCTGTCATCCTGCCTGTCATTGACCTTTACGGCACTTGTACAGGCCGACAGCGCCAACAAAACGACCGCGACAAAGAAAAGTCTACTATAGTGTCTCATGAGGAGAATCTTTTTAAACATTAATCGGTAGCAGCAGCTTTGGGAGGAAATAGGTCAAGAATATAGGGTTTCATCACGTCCTGATTGGCACGCTCAATGTACTTGAAGAAATAATCAAGCATGATCTCTCGTTTCTTGTAATCCTTCATGCCCTCATAGCGCATCTGCAGGTCATGATAATCCTCAAGCAACTCGCTGAGCGAGGATGGTGTGATCTTGACCACTTTTTTATGCTGGAAATCGATAAAATAGTAGTCAACAATCTCTTCATAATCAATTTCAGTGTCACCAAAAAGGATGTGCTTCAGGTCCAAGTTATCGCCCTCTCCCACATAGGTGATATAGGCCACCTTGTCACTGAAAAAGAATGGCATGAATTCTCTCAATTTCTTAGTGTCACCTACAAATTCCCGTTTCAGGTACTCACTGTTAATGAGCCAGATGCTGTCACCTATCGTCGCAGCGATATGGGTCCTGCGGATAGCCTGATCGATTCTCTCCACACCAGTCTCGATTCCTATCTCATAGGGAGTGTATAAGGCAATAAACGGGTCCATGAATCCACCGCTTGGTTCCATATACATAATCTGCGCCCAATTATCATAGAAATAGATCGTGTCGTGAGGCTCCTCGGCATGAGCCTGCATCGAGCAGGATGCCACCAATGCCAACAATATGAACTTCAACCAGTTTTTCATTTTCAGTTGCGTTTAAAAAGATTTTAAAACTTGATACAGTTTGCGGGTGGGCAAGCCCATCACGTTATAGAAGTCGCCGTTGATGCCAGCAATCCCGATGTTGCCAATCCACTCCTGGATTCCATAGGAGCCAGCCTTGTCAAGCGGGTGATAATGCTCGATGTAATAGTCGATCTCGTCGTCGGTCAAATCGGCAAAATGGACGATGCTTGTGTCGGAGAATGCTTCCCGTCGCTCCACAGTGGAGACGCAAACACCGCTAATCACGCGGTGGGCACGTCCCGACAGGGCACGCAACATGCGGTGAGCGTCAGCCTCGCCAGTGGGTTTACCCAGAACCTCGTCGTCGAGCACGACAACGGTATCGGCGGTGATGAGCAGTTCGTTGGGCCGCAAGGAGTGGCCATCGGCCTTGGCGCGAGCGATATACACAGGGATCTCCTCGATGGGCAGGCATGAGGGATAGGATTCGTCAATGCCCTTGATGGGCTCGACCGTAAAGACAACGCCCATATCGTTAAGCAGTTCTCGACGACGTGGTGAATTGCTGCCCAGCACCACTTGATATTTATTGAGGTTATTCAGCATGGTCATTAGGATTACGCTTGATGATCGAGTCGGTCATCAGTTGATAGATCTCACGCTTGTCGCCATCGAGCATGGCCAAATGAGCCGCAATGACTTCCTCATCATGGCGGATGGCGGGTCCCGTTTGGGACTGGGCGGGAGCCAGGTGATCAAGTTTCTGGATGGTCGTGGTGATGAGGGGCTTCAACGCGTCAAATGGCAAGCCAGCCCCAGTGAGCATCTCATCGGCCAGCGTCCACAGGTGATTGGTGAAATTGCACGAGAAAACCGACGCGACATGCAGCCAGCGGCGCTGGGCACTGTCAGCAGCGACAACATGACGTGAAAGCATCGACCCAAGAGAGATGACATCATCGAGCGTGGCCACGTCACTGGCCTCGGCAAAGAAATGCACATCATCGAGCGGCACAACCAGGTCGCGTGAGAACGACTGCATGGGCCACAGCACACCATAGCGGGCACGATGCCCCGCAAACAAGTCAATGGGCTTGCTACCCGACGTGTGCACCCACAGGGCGCCATTATCGGGCACCGTGGCGATGACATCGGCGATAACGTCATCACGCACCGCGATAATGTAAGCATCAGCATCCTGGACGAGTTGGCCCAGATCGTTAGTAGCATTCTCACAGCCCACAGCCTGGGCCAGGCGGCGTGCGTGAGCCAGTTGACGACTGTAAATCTGCTCCACACGGCAATGCTTCACCAATCCATGAGCCAGACTGGTCGCCACATTCCCTGAACCGATGATTACCACTTGTTTCATTGCTTGTGCAAAATTACATTTAAGACACGACATAGCCAAGAAAGTTTAATAAAAACCCGTAATTCTCTTTTCGGCCTATCTAGGGATTGGATATTCATGAAATCTTACTACATTTGCAGGTTGAAACATAAACAATGAAATAGAATGATGAAAAAGATTGCAATTATGATGACAATGGTCACTGTGGCGCTGCTGGCAGCGGCTCAGATGTCCAATCCCGTCACTTTTACCTCGCAACTGAAAACCAACGGCACTAGCGAGGGCGAAATCGTGTTCACCGGAAAAATAGACAAGGGATGGCACGTGTACTCGACAAACTTGAACGGCGCCGGTCCCACCGAGGCGGCCATTACATTCCACAAGAAGGACGGTGTGGAGCCTGTGGGCGCACTCAAAGCTGTGGGTAAGGAAATCTCGCAATATGATGAGCTGTTCGGTGCCAAGCTGCGCTACTTTGAGAACAGTGTGCAGTTTGTGCAGAAGGTAAAGTTCACAAAACCAAACTATGACATTGATGCTGACCTGGAGTATGGCGCTTGCAACGACCAGTCGTGCCTGCCACCCAGTTCGGCTAGTTTCAAGAAGGCGGGCAAGTCACCCGCCGTTGACGGCGATAAAGATCAAGACAAGGATAAAGCAAAAGAGGAACAGGAAAAAGCCGAGGCTCTTGCCAAGGCCAAAGCCGACTCGCTGGCAGCCCTCGCTGCTGCGGCCGACAGTGCAGCCCTGGTTCCAGCCGTGGACAGTGCTGCCCTCGCAGCCCTGGATCACGACGCGTTATGGAAACCCGTGGTGGGCGACATCCAGCGCCTTGACGGAACCGACGGCGCCAGCGGCGGACGCTCGCTGTGGTACATCTTCCTGCTAGGACTGGTGGGTGGACTAGTGGCTCTGTTCACGCCCTGTGTGTGGCCCATCATCCCCATGACGGTGAGCTTTTTCCTCAAGCGCGCCAAGAATGACAAGAAGAAAGGCATCAAGGATGCCATCACCTATGGCATCTCGATTGTGGTCATCTACCTGCTGTTGGGTCTCATCGTGACCGCCATCTTCGGCCCCAGCGCCTTGAACGCCCTCTCGACCAACGCGGTATTCAACATCTTCCTGTGCCTGCTGCTGGTGGTATTTGCGCTGTCATTCTTCGGAATGTTTGAAATCAAACTGCCCAGCAAGTGGTCCAACGCCGTTGACAACAAGGCGAGCAACACTAGTGGTCTGCTGTCCATCTTCCTGATGGCCTTCACGCTGGCTCTGGTATCGTTCTCCTGCACGGGTCCCATCATCGGCTTCCTGCTGGTAGATTTCGCTACCAGCGGCAACTTCTGGGGTCCTGCCATCGGCATGCTGGGCTTTGCATTGGCCCTGGCGCTGCCGTTCACGCTGTTTGCCCTCTTCCCCTCGTGGCTGAAATCAGCACCCAAGTCGGGCGGCTGGATGAACATCCTCAAGGTGGTGCTCGGCTTCATCGAGCTGGCCTTTGCCTGCAAGTTCTTCTCGGTAGCCGACCTGGCCTATGGCTGGCACCTGATGGACCGCGAGGTGTTCCTGTGCCTGTGGATTGCCATCTTCGGCTTGCTGGGGCTTTACCTCATTGGCAAGCTCAAGTTCAAGAGTGATATTGTCGAGCCTGGTGATGAAACCAAGTCCATGCCTGTGATCTGCATCATGGGCGGACTGATTTCCATCGCCTTTGCCATCTATATGCTTCCAGGCCTGTGGGGCGCACCGTGCAAAGCCGTAAGTGCCTTTGCACCGCCCATGAACACGCAGGACTTCAACCTCAACACCAAGGAGGTGCGTGCCGCCTATACTGACTATGAGCAAGGCATGGCAGCGGCAGCAGCAGCCGGCAAGCCCGTGTTCCTGGACTTCACTGGTTTTGGCTGCGTGAACTGCCGCAAGATGGAAGCCGCCGTGTGGACCGATCCCACCGTAGCCGACAAGCTGAACAAGGATTATGTGCTCATCTCGCTATTTGTTGATGACAAGCGCCCGCTACCCGAGCCCATCGAGGTGACCGAGGCGACTGGCGAGAAGCGCACCCTGCGCACCATCGGCGACAAGTGGAGCTACTTGCAGCGCTATAAGTTCGGCAGCAACACGCAGCCGTTCTACGTGTGCGTGGATCCACAGGGCAATGCCCTGAGCGGCTCGTTCAGCTACAAGGAGGATGTGCCTGCATTCCTCGACTTCCTTGAGGGCGGCCTGACCAAATTCCGAGAATAAACTTTTAAACTGCGAATCACACGAATTTAACGAAATATTTTCTCATTGAGAATTAGTGAAATTTGCGTAATTCGTAGTTCCGCTATTATATATAAAAAATAATGATTGAGAAGAGTATTAGAGAGCAGATTATCGCGTTGATGAAGCGCGAAGTGGTTCCTGCCGTTGGGTGTACCGAGCCCATGGCAGTAGCGTTGTGTGTGAGCCGTGCTACCGAAGCACTGGGCTGTAAACCCGAAAAAATAACCGTCCTGCTGAGTGCCAATATCCTCAAGAACGCCATGGGTGTGGGCATTCCTGGAACAGGCATGATTGGTCTGCCTATAGCCATTGCCCTGGGAGCCCTTATCGGCAAGAGCGAATACCAGCTTGAGGTGCTCAAAGACGTATGTCCTGAGGCCATCGAGAAAGGCAAGCAATACATCGATGAGGGCCGCATTGACATCCAGCTGAAACAGGACTGCTGTGACAAGCTCTATGTTGAGGTATTGTGCGAGGGCGGTAGCCACCGCTCCAGTGCCGTTATCCAAGGGTCACACACCCACTTTGTGAGCGTCACACGCGATGACGAGGTGCTGCTCGACGAGCAGGCCGGCGGTAACAATAAGGGTGACGATAGCTACGACATCAAACTGAACCTGCGTCTGGTCTATGACTTCGCCATGCAGGCACCGCTCGACGAGATCAGCTTCATCCTCGAGACCCGTGACTACAACCTCAAGGCTGCCCAGGAGTCCCTCAAGGGCAATTACGGCCACTGCTTGGGCAAGACCATGGACCGTCCGTTGAGCCACGGCATCTTTGGCAACACCATCTTCTCTCGCATTCTCTCCAAGACCGCTCTGGCCACAGACGCGCGCATGGGCGGCGCCTTGATTCCAGTGATGAGCAACAGCGGCTCGGGTAATCAAGGTATCTGTGCCACCAATCCCGTGGCCGTCTATGCCATGGAGAATGAAAACACCGAGGAAGAACTCATTCGCGCCCTCACGCTGAGCCACCTGACAGCCATCTACATCAAGCAGAGCCTGGGCAAACTGAGTGCCCTGTGTGGCTGCGTCGTGGCCTCGATAGGCAGCTCGTGTGGCATCACCTACCTGATGGGTGGTGACTTTGGCCGCATATGCTATGCAGTGAAAAACATGATCGCCAACCTCACGGGCATGATTTGTGACGGAGCCAAACCGAGTTGCGCACTGAAGATTGCCTCGGGCGTATCCACCGCCCTGCTCAGCGCCGTGCTCGCCATGGAGGGTCGCCACGTCACTAGCGCTGAGGGTATCATCGACGACGATGTGGATCGCTCGATACGCAACCTCACCATCATTGGCGCCGATGCCATGTGCACCACCGACCAGATGGTGCTCGACATCATGACCGGCAAGAAGTAATTACAGCACTCGATATCAATGAGTTATAATTCATAGCGATAAAACATAGAATTTACCATAAATGCTATTCAATTCATTTGAATTCTTGATTTTCTTGCCAATAGTTTTCTTACTCTATTGGTTTGTTTTCAAACATCGACGTTGGCAGAATTTGCTAATTGTCATTGCAAGTTATGTATTCTATGGGTGGTGGGACTGGAGATTCTTGTTGCTCATCGCTTTCACTTCGCTATGCAGTTTTGCGAGTGGACTGCTGCTTGAACGCTCATCAGGGAAACGAACTGTCCAAAAAGCCATCAGTGCAACCAACATCGTGGTCAATTTGCTGATACTGGGAGTATTCAAGTACTATAACTTTTTTGTCAGCAACCTGGATTCACTGTTTAGTTCCTTATTCAATTATCACCTAGACTGGGTGAGCATCAATGTGATATTACCTGTCGGCATCAGTTTTTACACCTTTCAGGCTTTGAGCTATAGTATTGATGTCTATCGTGGTAATATCAAAGCGACTCGTGACATAGTCGAATTCTTTGCTTATATCAGTTTCTTCCCTCAACTTGTAGCTGGTCCTATTGAAAGAGCCACCAACCTCTTGCCTCAGTTCCATTCTCGACGCCGATTTGACTATGCCCAGGCTGTTGATGGATGCCGACAAATGCTATGGGGATTCATGAAGAAACTTGTCGTTGCCGACAACTGTGCCACGATTGTCAATGCCCAATGGGACTATTACCAGAATCTACCAGGACTTACTCTGTTTTTGCTTGGAGTTTTATTTACATTCCAAATTTATTGCGACTTCTCGGGATATTCCGACATTGCCATTGGTTGTGCCCGTTTATTCGGTTTCAACCTAATGAGGAACTTCAATTTCCCATATTTTTCAAGAAGCATCCCTGAATTCTGGCGTCGCTGGCACATTTCATTGATGACATGGTTCCGTGACTACATCTATTTCCCCCTGGGTGGTAGCCGTTGTTCCAAGAGGAAACTAATCCGCAACATTATCATCGTATGGAGCATAAGCGGCTTGTGGCATGGTGCCGAGTGGACATTTATTATTTGGGGACTTTATCATGCAATCCTACTTATTATTTACAATTTGTCAAGGATTAATAGCAAACATAAGGACATTGTAGCATCTGGTCGAGTGATGCCCAATATTACTGAGGTTCTACAAATGAGTTTCACATTTATTCTTGCCGTCATTGGATGGATCATTTTTCGATGCGAATCTCTAGCCCAAGTCAGTGGTTTCTTCTCTGCTATGGTATCCAATAGATTCTATGGCAACAGTTCTTTCATTGGTGTCAAACCTTTATTATTCAGCTTCTTGTTAATCATGGTAGAATGGTTCCAGAGAGACAAGCAACACGCGCTGCAATTCCCCAATACCAAACTATTCAGTTCCAGGTCAACCCGATGGGGTATTTATTACTTAATCTGTCTGCTCATTCTTGGGTTTTCGGGTTCAAGTCAAACGTTTATCTATTTTCAGTTCTGATTCAGATGAAAAGATTCATTAAATATACCTTCACGTTTCTCATACCCATCTTGTTGATTGCCGTCTGTCTGGAATTCACAGCAAGAAGCATTCCTAATCCATACAAATACAAATATGAATGGATGCAAGAACATGCCAAGGATGTACAGACATTGATTCTCGGTAGTTCACACTCCTATTATGGCATCAGACCTGAATTCTTAAGCGGAACCGCGTTTAATCTAGCCAATGTAGCTCAAGACATTAAACTTGACAAATATCTACTCGAGTATTGGGCCGATAAATACATGAAACTGACAACCGTTATTTACCCTATCTCATATTTCACATGGTCATACTCTGGATTGGAAGACAATAGAGAGAACTATCGTTGTAGATACTATAGAATATACATGGACTGTGACTTGTATTCTCCCTTCTCAAAAAACAATTTTGAATTATCTGATTTAACAGCCGCTCGCTCAAAAATCAAAAGAGGTCTTAGAAACTTACGTAATAATAACATGAGCATTGGGTGCGACCAACTGGGATGGGGAGATGACTATACACTTGACAGAAAAAACCAACATCAGTGGAATGATGATAAAAGTACCATCGATGTTATCGATATCCACACCAATGATGATGAAGAGCTGATAAACAGTAATCTTATGATGACTAAGGAAATCGCCAATTTCTGCCGTGATCATAATATCAGATTGATTCTGGTCACGATTCCTTGCTGGCACTCTTACAACGACAAGCTTGACAAGAATCAGATCAATACCATGTATCAACTCATCCACCAACTTCAACAGGAGTATGGATTGATTTATCTTGATTACATGAGGGATGAACGGTTTGAGGCCGATGACTTTTACGATAGTAACCATCTCTCGGATCAAGGTGCCACTAAATTCTCTAAAATCTTGGATGAGGGCATCAAAACAGCCACAACTCAGTCACTACACTGAGAGTAAACACGTTGATCATTAAAAAGGCTGCGCCAATAGAGTGCAGCCTTTTTAATGATCAACGTGAACTATGTGATTTAAGGACAATCAAGGGCCGCAACCAAACGTGCGGCCCTTGATTATTGAGGTTATTAATCCTTGTTCAGGAATCAGAATCCGGCATAGCGCACACCATGCACATGATAAACAAAGCCATAGCCGTCATCGGTAAAGGTGATGTCATACTCGATGGCATCGGTCGGCTTGCCGTTGACGTTCTTGCCACCATTAGGAATAATCTTACCATTGCTAATGGTGCAGAAAACATCATAGGGTCCATCCTCATCCTCATCGCTGTAGATGAAACCGTCCTTGATGGCAAAGGTCTGAGCATTAAGGTCGATGGGCACCTTCAGGGTATAACCCCAGAAGTTGTTGCCATCGCTCAGCCACATCTGATCAGCATCATCATCGGCAGTGTTATAGGTGTACATATTCCACTCGCCCATGCCATAGGGATCCTCATACAAGAGGTTACCTGCTTCATCATAAGCATCAACTGTCACTACCCAGTGGCCGGCCATCTTCTCAACAGCCGTTCCGCCAGCGGGCTCGTCAGTCTCGGTGCTGCATGATGCGAAGCCCAAGCCTAACACGAGTGCCAACGCAAAAATTGAAATATATTTCTTCATAATCTACAATATTAAGAATTAGTGTTATTGGAGAATGATGTGGAACTGCATTGATCCTGCATAATCCATGTCATAGGTCACAGTACTGGATTCGGGGTCATACGAACCATTATAGAATTCGTCGTAAGAATCACTCCAACCGGGAACAATACCCGAAAGGGCAAAGATCTCATTATCACATGTGAGCTGGATGTAGCCAGACATAGCATATCTGGAACCATAGCCAGCACGCACGTCATAGTAACCACCCATCATATCACTAATAGCAAAGATGCCCGGAACGACTCTTTCGATGGTCACGGGGTAATCTGAGAACGGCACGGTTGCACCACTGGCGAACCAATAGCGATAAGAACCATTCTGAACGATATATTCACCCGTGATATCGGTAGTGACACTCGGGTCATAAACACACACCGTGCGCTCAACCGAAGCAGGATATCCATCACTGCCCACGGCCGAATAAGTAATGTAATAGAATCCCGGGGAGTTGGGATCCACCTCATCGGCACCATCAACCATGATCTTGTCGGTGATATCCTCACCAGCGAGAGTGCCGGTACAACCAGGGTCAACAAAGGTGCTGCCAATAGGCACCAGCATAAACTCGTCACCTTGCATCTGCAGGTTGGCATAGTAGGTCAAGCGAGAATCAGTCAACTCGTCATTGTCATCGTTACACGATGTCAAGCCAAGCAACACACCCGCCAACAATAAGCCAAATAAATATATCTTTTTCATATTTGATCGATTTTTGTTGTTCTACATTAACTCGTAGTTCACGATTACTTGGCATCCCAGAATACACGGTCGCTGAGCAATTTCTCGGCAGGAGTGTTCTTGTTCAGCTGACGGGCAGTGCTAGGATAAGGCACGCGCTTGCACAAGCCACCAGCAACGATGTAGTTCAGAGCAGGAACAATCATCTGGCCAGGGCTGTAAACCGTAGCATCCTCAAAGATTTGCCTTGCAGTGTATTCGCTGGTAGCAGGCACGTCGGTGCGGCGAACCTCACTCCAAGCCTCCATGTGGTCACGATAGAAGAGGGCAGCCCACTTCTGCATATAAATCAGGTTCAGGCGTGAAGCATCGTTGACCTGAGCGTCCCAGTTCACGCGGTTGCCATTCAGGAAGTTGCCGACATCATAGCCGCGCGAAGCGAAGTCAGCCTGCACGCCAGCCTCATAGGCATCCTTGGCAGCCGTCTTGTTGCCCCAGCGCAACTGGGTCTCGGCAATGAGGAACTGGAGCTCACTCTGGGTGAACAGGTAGATGGGGGCGAACACAGCAGGCGTGTAGTCGATAGCGCTCACGTCCTTGTTCTTCCAGTCAACGCCCCAAGACTTATAGACGGTCTTAGCACCAGGAATCTGGCCAACAAATTCTCCAGCATCATTCTTCATGATGGCATAGTCGATGCGCGGATCATTGGTTGACAGGTAGTAGCTCACGATGGGATAAGAAGCCACGTGGTTCTTGGTAGCCAAGGCGCGTGCAACATCATACCAGGGATTGTACTGGCCCTCGGCGTTGCTGTAAACGTCCCATGCCACATCGCCTTCAAAGAACTCGTTTGCATTAACCAAGGCCACAGCCTTGCCCTGATACTCGCCGGCATTGATGCCACCGTCGATCAGACGCAGGTACATGCGCAGGCGCAGGGCGTTGGCAAAGCCACGCCACTGCTTAACACTCTTGTCAAGCATCGGGTCGGTCAGGGTCATCAATTCGCCTTTAAGAGAATCCTCGGCGGCATCCATCTCGGCAAGAACGCCCTTATAAACATCCTCACCCATGTCCCAAACGGGGGTAGTGTTGGCGTTACCCTGGAGAGCCTCGGTGTAAGGCACCTGGTCCAGGTTATCCACCAGAATTTGGAAAGTGTAAGCACGAAGAACTGTGCATGCAAACAGGTCGCTCTTATTCTCGGTGCGGTCCATCACGTTCTTGATATCGGCGAGAGCGCCGGCATAGAGCGTGCGATAGCAGCGGTCAAACAGGTTGGACGACTCGTCAAGGTTCAACTCGGCCTCATCGTTATACTGGTTGGCCTCGGGACGCTGCTCAAAATACTGTGCAAAGAAACCGCCATAGTTGAACATGGCATCTCCCACAGCTGCAGCTACAGCATTCTCGGCAGCAGGGAATACCAGGTCGGGCGTCACATCGCTACTCGACGGGTAGTTGGGATCTTCATTGATGTCAAGATTGCACGATGACAGGCTCAACACTGCTGCAAATGTCAGAAATAAATATATCTTTTTCATGTCTGTTTCAGTTTATGATTAGAATTTAACCTGTACATTGAAACCGAACTTGCGTGAACTCGGGTTGGCCGAGAACTCACCGTAATTACCCTCGAGGTCGTTACCGAAGGTAGAAGTCTCAGGATCGATAAAGGTGTTGCTCTTGGGTGTCCACAACATCAGGTTGTTGCCAAAGAGAGACACGTTCACACCCGTGATGAAGCAGTTGGCAAACCACTTGGTGGGCAGCTGCCAGCTGAGGACCACGTTACGCAGCTTCACATAGCTCTTGTCCACGAGGAATGCACGGTCCAGATCGGAACCACCGGCATCCCAGTAGGTGAAGATACCCGTCTCGTCGAGCGGGGTGGTGTTCTCACCGTAGATGGGGTTGCCGAGATCATCTTCACCAATCTGCTGAACAGAGTTGGGCACGATGAACGGGTTACGGTTGTTGAATGCAGTCTGGATAGCATTACCAGTGAAGTAGGTAATGTCCTTGGTGCGCGAGTAGAGCATACCGCCGCGGCGAATGTCAAGGTTGGCAGTCAGGCTGACGCCCTTCCAGCTCAAAGTCGTGCCGAAGCCCATGAGGTACTTATAGTTCATCGAGCCGACAATCTGCTGCTCAGGGTTAGTGATGGGCTGACCGTTGTTGTCGCAGATAATCTTGCCGTCCTCGGTCATCTGGGGAACATAAGCCTTGAACACACCCAGGGGCTCACCCTCGATGGCGTAGAGGCTCGTGCCGCCGCTCAGACCGTAGATAGTAGCAATGCCACCCAGCTCCTCGGGCAGCTTGATGACCTTACTCCAGTTCTTGGTGTAATTCCAGTTGATGTCCCACTGGAAGTCGCCCACCTTGACGGGAGTTACGCTTACCAGGAACTCAATACCACGGTTGCGGATCTTACCCAAGTTCATGTTCTGGGCAGTGTAACCGGTGGCGGGATCCATGTTCAGCGAGAAGATCTGCTTGTCGGTGTTGCGATCATAGTAAGCTGCATCAAAGCTGATGCGGTTCCTCAAGAAGGCCATGTTCAGACCGACCTCAAACTCAGAGGTCATCTCGGGGCTCAGGTTCTGGCTACCCAGCACATTGCCCATCGAGTAAGCATTCACGCCCACCTTGGTGAAGGGGAACGCGCTACCGTTACCGAAACCGCTGGTTGCGGCTGCAGCCTGGGCGAATACTGAGTTGGTCATGTAAACGCCAGCATCGTTACCGGTGCGACCCCAAGCGATGCGGAACTTACCAAAGGTGATGATGTCGCGCTGTTCGGGCTTGAGCAGCTCGCTGAACAGGAACGAGAGGCTCACGCCAGGATAGAAGTAAGAACGGTTGTTAACGGGCAAGGTTGACGACCAGTCGTTACGTCCCTGGAGGGTCAGGTAAACCATGTTCCTCCAAGCGAACTCAGCACTGCCGAACACGGCCAGATAGCGGCGCTTCCACTCGCTCTGCGAGGTTGAGGGAATCTCGGCACTGTTCGAGAGGTTGTACCACATGGGGATGGTCAGGTTGGTCACGGTGGAGCCCAGGTACTTGTAGCTGCGCTCATTGCCGTTGAAACCGAGCTGAGCATTCACATGCCAGTCCTCAAGAATCTGCTGGTCATAGGTCAGCATGAAGTTCTGGTCAATCTCGCGACGACGGGTGATGCTTTGTGAAACCTCACCGGTGAGCTCCTTCAAGGCGTCCTCATAGTTGGGGGTGTCCTTGAACAAGGCGGACATGTTGGGCGAACCAAAGTTGTGGTGACCCGTGTTGGTGTCCAGACCGAAGCGGTAGGTTGCAGTGAAGTACTTCAGGAAGTTGTAGTCAAGCTGCAAGTTGCCGTAGAAGCGCTCCTGCTCATACTCGTTCTGATAATTATTAATAATGTAATAGGGGTTGGTTACACCATAGGGGGTGTAGTAGTAGCCCGGCGTGTTGAACGGATTGTCCAGATCCTTCATCTCGACGATGGAGATGTCACGCGGGGTCTGCATGATGCTGTTGTACATCGAACCCGTCTTCTGACCAGTGGTCACGAAGTGGTTGCGCTGGAAGGCATAGTTCAACGAGGTGCTGAAGGTGAAGTTACCCTCGCGGTGGCTACCACGTGCCGATACCGTGTACTTGGTATAGGTGTCGGCATCCTCGGGGATGATACCGTTATCGTTGATCTGTGACAGTGACACGAAATAGGTGCTCTTGTCGGTAGCGCCGTTGAACGAGATGCTGTTGTTGTAACGGAAACCGGTTGAGAAGAAGTCCTTCACGTTGTTCTTGATGGGCAGATAGCTCTTCAAGTTCTGGCTGTAATTATAAACCCAGCCGTAGAGCTGCTCTGAACCATCAAACGCGGGACCCCAAGAACCGTTCTCAATTTCGGTGTGGTCACCATACCAGCCCATACCGAAACCGTTCTGCATCTGGGGCAGGCGCATAACCGTCTCCCACTGCAGACCGCCGTTGTACTCGATACCCACGCCACGGTTCTGCTTAGTACCCTTCTTGGTGGTAATCAGGATGACACCAGCACCGGCACGGCTACCATACAGGGCGGTAGCGGCAGCACCCTTCAGAATGGTCATGCTCTCCACGTCGTTGGGGTTGACAGCACTAGCACCGTTACCAAAGTCGTAACCGCTGTTCAGACCGTCGCTACTGTAGGTAGCGGAGTTGTTCAGGGGCACACCGTCCACTACATAGAGCGGCTGGTTGCTGCCAGACAACGAGCTGACACCACGGATGATAACCGACTTGGACGTACCAGGGTCGGACGAGGTTTCGCCAATCTGCACACCAGCCACCTTACCGGCAAGGCTCGACATGATGTCGTTGGTGCGGGCCTGAGCAATGACGTCACCCTTGATAGGGGTAGCCGACACACCCAGCGCCTTGGCCTCACGCTTGATGCCCATGGCGGTAACAACCACCTCATCGAGCGTGGTGTTGGCATCCTCGAGAGCTACTGTTACGTAACTAGCTACCGCAACGACCTGGCTCTTGTAGCCCACGCAACTGATGCGCAGTTGCGTGACGTTGTCGTTTACGGTTACTGTGAATTGACCGTCAAGGTCGGTCGAAGTGCCCTGAGCTGAGCCGATGGCTTGCACTGTGGCGCCTATCAAGGGCTCATTGTCACTGGCACTGACGACTTTACCGGTAACGGTCTTGTTGGCCCATGCACTCATACCAATGAGGCATATCGCCACGAGAGTTGATAAAAGTCTCTTCATACAGTAAACAATTAATTAACTCATTGACGTAACCAGGCGAGCGCATACCCGATTCCGCCAATTTCAAGTTGTTGATTAATTCTGATTTGTTGTGAGACAGTAAGTGCGCTCTTCTTACTGAAATTTATTATGTTATGTTTTTGTTTTTTAGCATGATTGGGTAATACACGTAATAATAAAGAGGGACTAACGCCGTTAAAACGTCGGACCACAGCCTGATTCGTGAGAATCAATAATATGTTTAATTTCATCAGCATTAGATATTCTAGTTTATCGACCAGTAACCTAAATGCATTCATTATATGCTTTTTACTATCGAATGTTTCACACAATCCTGAAACCAGCACTGCTGGTCTCAGTCATTCGGTCTCGAGACATACCTCAGATTGCACTATTTCCTTATCAATCAACCGAATAAGTGGAAATAATTGTTGTGCATTATACATTACACACCACTATTCTTTGCTGTGTGCCGAGAGCGAATGAGCAAATCATCCAAGGTTTACGTCTTTGTTAGATGACAACTGCAAAGATAAGCATTTTTTAATAGAACAAAAGTTTTTATTGAAAAAATTAACCAAAAGCCACCATTTTTCATGATAAACCAGCGAAAATAGCCCTCTATGGCTTATTTTTCCTCACTTTAAAAAATTTAAAGCTATCGCCCATACAATCATGTATAGACGATAGCTTTGACTGAATTTCGCAATGAAGTTTCTAAACTATCTGGCGAGAATTTGGATAGCGACACCGCCACCGGGGGCCAAGTGCAGGTGAAGCATGGTAGACCGGTCCACATCGAGTCGACGGATTGTCATGGGATAGGGATTAGTGCGGTAGTCGGCATCAGGACCATCCTCGTAGATGATGGCCTGGAACTTACCGTCGCCAAGGAAGTCTAATGCCAGATTGAAGTCACGCGCCTGGTCATCGGTCACGCCGCCAATATACCAATTGCGGGCACCTCTTTCCTGGCGAGCATAGATCACATACTTGCCCATTGCTGCATGAGGCACCAGCGTGCGCTCCCAGTTGGTAGGCACCTCCTCGATGAACTTGAACGCAGGCTGGTGCTCATAGTTCTCGATCTGGTCGGCTGCCATGTGTCCGGGGCTGTAGATGACGATGTATTCGGCTAACTGGTGCGCCAAGGTGTTCTGTGGGCGCGTCCCGGGTACCGCGTCGTTGCTGTAATCAAAAATGCCCGGAGTGAAGTCCATGGGACCACCCAAACCGCGGGTAAACGGCAGGATGCACTCATGATAAGGCGGGTTGCCGCCACGGCGGTCAAAGGCGTTGTATTCCTGGCCGCGCATGCTCTCGGTGGCAATGAGGTTGGGCCACGTGCGCTGCAGTCCGCTGGGCATGGCGCCCTCGTGGTTGACAATCATCATGTGGTGGCGCGCTGCGGTCTCGATAACCTTGCGGAAGTGCTGCACGCCCCACTGCGAGTGCTGCAACTCACCATTATAAAAGTGAGAGTTGACATAGCCGGTCTTGATGGTGTTGATGCCCAGCGACTCGTAGAGCTGATAGGCTTCTTCCATCTGGTTCTCGTAATTTTGAGCCGCGCCACCAGTCTCATTGTGGGCGATGATGCGCACACCACGCTCGCGGGCATAGCGGCACAGGCCCTTCAGGTCATAGTCGGGATAGGCTTTAGTGAACGAGAAGCCGTCGCCATGCTTTGTCCAGTCGGTGTCCCAACCGTAGTTCCAGCCCTCGACCAACACGCCGCCCAGGCCATGTTTTGCGGCAAAGTCAATGTAGCGCTTGGTGTTCTCGGTCGTGGCGCCATGGCGCTCGCCCTGTGACCAGGTCCAACGCTGTTTCTGCAATGCCCACCAGATGCCCACATACTTGGTGGGCTTGATCCATGAGGTATCATCAATCTTGCACGGCTCGTTGAGGTTAAGCGCCATGCGTGAGAGCAGGATGTCGGCAGCCTTGTGGCCAATGATAATGGCACGCCAGGGCGATACACGCGTATCCCCCACCCTCACTTTGTCGCCATTTTTCCAGGGCACGAGGTCCACCTTGAGCGTGGTGCCTTCATGCGAGAAATTCATCGTTGAGTAGTCGGTCAGGTTGGCATCCATGATGGCCATGTAAAGTCCATCGTTCACCTCGAGGGCAACGGGACCCGACATTTTATCCTTCTTGCTCAGGGACTCACGGGTGTAGATGCCCTCGTAATAGGGTATCAAGGCGGGAATCGACCAGGCTTGGGCATCGCTGGGCAGGGCAAACTGGGTTACCTCGTCCATAATCACGAAATCCTGCAAGCCAGGTTGACGCGGATACTCGTAGCGGAAAGCCACACCGTCGTCAAAGGCGCGGAACACCACGTCCAATGTGCGTTTTTTACCATTTTTTTCCTGCAGGCGCACCTTCATTTCATTATAGTGGTTGCGCACCTGGGCATCCTCGCCCCAGGGCTGACTCCACGTCTCATCAAGGCTCGTACGAGTCACATTGCCCATCTTGAAGTTGCCCTTCAGGTCGCCGTCCTTGAGCACGAAGCCCAATTCTGAACGGTTGATAATCGGTTCATTACCACGGGTTACCTGATACCAGGCCTTGCCGCCGTCCACGCCCACGGTCACCGTCAGCGCCCCGTCAGGCGAAGTCACACTGAGTTTTTTTGCCATTGCTGGCAGTGCCATCATGAGGCACAAAAAGAGATAAGTCAATTGTTTCATTATAATATTGCTATTTATTGATTATCAAATATTTGAATCTATCTTTTTAATGCTCTCCTCGAAGCTGTCCTTATTATGGGCGCGGGCCTTGAGTTTTGAGCGATAAGTATAAATGGTGGTGAGGCTTGCCCGCAGGATGTTGGCAATGCTCTGGTTGTCGGTGATGCCGATGCGTATCAGCGCCAGCACACGCGACTCGGTCGTGAGGCGTTTTCCCTGTTTCACCTCAATCTTGCCGTCCTCCTGCAACAGTTTATTCACTTCATCAACAAAGTTAGGATAAATATTGAGGAATGCGTTGTCAAAGTTCTCATAGAACAACTGGGCATTCTCATTGCCCGAGTGAGTGCTCTTGAGCTCACGGGCCAGCTCCTCGGTCTTGCGGTCGCGGTAGAGGCGGTAAAGTGCCTTGCGCTGCTCCTCGCCACGGTCGATAAATCGGCTCGACAACGACAGGAAGCGGGCGATATACTCCTCCTTGAGTTTCTCGCGTTCCTGCAGCAGGCCATTGCTCTCGTGCAACTGCTGAACAGTGTCGCCCAGTTGGGCATTGACCTGACGCAACTGCTCGTTGATGGCCTTTTTCTGTTCATTCAGGCGGCGATACCGCTTCAAGAGCTGGTAGATGGCGATAACACCCACAACCAGCAACAGTGCGATGAGCGAAATGGCACCCAGCAGCCACATCATGTTGTGGTGGTTGCGCTCCTGCTTGGTCTGATAGGCATTGAGAATCTTGGGCACGATGCGCGAAGCCTGGATATTGCGCAGGCGTGTACCATAGAAGTTGGCATCGTCCACAGCCACACGCATGTAGCGGTAAGCACGGTCGATGTCCCCCTCGTCAAAGAGGCGGTCGGCAATCGTTCTCAGGGCCGTATTCTCGCGGATGCATCCCTCAAGGTCGCTCTCAGCGCTCTTGATCAGGTATTCCATCTGCCTGTCCTTGTCACCCATTTGGGAATAGTAGAACGACATCGTGCTGGTGATAATTGAATATATGCGGTCGCCGCTCTTGTATCGCTGCAGCAACGAGGTCAGCATGTCTATCGCCCGCTTGGGATTTCCCCTATCAGACTGGCATTCGGCTATGGTTATCAGGTAGTTCACGTCATTACGAGGCCCGTCAAGCTCAGTGACACGCTTGCGCAACGCGACGAGCTGTCGAACTGCCTCGTCGGCATAGCGAGTGCCCTGCATGAACTCGGCCTGGTAGATGAGCAGGTCAGTCCTAGTGCGGTAATAGCGGATGAACTGGTCGGGCGTCAACCTGGTGGTATCGATTTGAGCCAGCGTCAGTCGTGCCTGCTCCATCAGGCATGCAGTGGACAGGATGTGCGCCAAGTTCAGGCGGCTATCGTTGATCAGTCGGTTATCGCCTAACTGAGTTGCAATATCCAAGCATTCAGTTACATAAGTATAAGCTGAGTCGTACTGATAGGCGGCATACTCCTCAAACAAGCGACTCAAAACAGTATAGCGGTCAACTGGCGCCTTCATCCTGACCACATCGGCCTTCATGTGCTCCAAGCGTGCCTCTTTCTCGGCCACCATCTGGGGCTGGACGGCAATCAGGCTATCAAGCCGATGGAACGGCTCTGGTGCAGCAGCCATCATCTTGACTACCACCAGAGCCACTACCGCTAAGATCGCTATTTGCTTTTTTATACCCAAAATGGATTGTGATTTGTAAATCAGTTACCTAAAATGATATCAATAATCTTACTGATGTCACTGATATTCACCTCGCCATCATTGTTCACATCAGCGCGTTGCAACAAAGCGTCATCTTGAGATCCATCCAAGAGGATGTCAATCAACTTGGTGATATCGCTGATGTTCACTTCACCGTCGTTATTCACGTCTCCCAAGAGGATGCTAACAGGTTCACCATTATAATACACCTGATAGCCGCCAGCAGGAATCGAAAAGCTCTGGGTTGAATTTAAAGTTACGGGAATGGCGGTCAAACCATCAGCGATGTTATTGACATCGATCGCCTTTTTCCACTCGCCGGCCTTCAGGCCTGACACGACTGTATTGACTGTGCTGGTACCCAAATTGAGCACTACCAGGCACTGCTGGTCATTGTGACTACGGGTGTAGGCAATCACATTATTATTGCCAGTATTGAGGAAAGTCACCTCGCTGGCGCGGTCGCCATTGTCGATGAGCGCATCACAACTGTGCTTGAGGGCCGTGAGCGCCTTAACCGTATTCAGCATCTTGCTGTCAACTGAATTCCAGTTGATGGGAGTGCGGTTAAAGTAGTCCAGCTTGCGCGACATCAGATAACCGGTTTCCTGACCGTTGTATAGCATGGGCATGCCATAGAGGGTGAACGTCAACACGGTGAAGGCATAAGCATTGTTGCCATACTGGGTCGTCATCGAGCTGTTGTAGTTCTGGTCATGGTTAGTGAGGTAAACCATTCGGCTGACGTCGGTAAAGCGCAGGTCGCCCACCAGGTTGCGGCACTGGTTGAGCACACCCGTGGGATTGTTTTTGTTGTTGACCAGCGCCGATTGGAAACCCCATGCGTAGTCATAATCCCAGCCGCACACAAGCAGGCGCGACACGCTATTGGCCATGTCACCCTCACCAAGCATGGTGATGGTCTTACCAGGCTTGTACTCCTTCAACGCCTTGATGGCCCGGGTCCAGAAAGCCGTGGGTATCGTATTGCTGCTGATGTAGTCACAACGGAAGCCGTCGATGTCGGCCTGATCAATCCAGTATTCCATCGCCTCGATCATGGCCACTTGGGTGGCCTCCTTGCTGTAGTCCAGCTGATAAACGTCGCCATAGCCGTTGGGGCTAGTGAGCGTCGAGTTATAGTAGTCACGGTGTTGCGTGATCCATACGTTGTCCTTAGCGGTGTGGTTTGCGACCCAGTCGAGCCACACCTGCATACCGCGCTGATGAGCAGCAGTGACGAAATTCTTGAGGTCGGCAATTGTGCCAAAGTCGCTGTTCACAGCATGGTAGTCACGGGGAGCATAGGGGCTACCAAGTGAGCCGATGCGGCCTTGAACACCACGCGGATGGATGGGCATGAGCCAAATGATGTCAATGCCGAGGTCCTTGAGGTAATCTAAGCGCTGTTGAGCGGCCGCAAGAGTCCCCGCACTTGTAAAATTATAAAGATCAAGCTCGTAAATGACATTCTGGTTGGGCACAAAAGTGCACTCGCCAGTACCGATGATTCGGGTCAACTGTCCCATCACATAATAACCATGATTGGTGAACGAGCCATCGACGCGGCCGCCCTGGTTATTCCAAGTGAAAATCAAGCCCGTGGGCATTGCCCTCGTTCCGGTATAAGTCCATTTATAGATTTTGTTGCCACTTTGGGTGTCACCCATATAAGTCATTGCAGGGCCAGGCCAAGCAGTGCCAACATAGGCTTGCCCATCGGTGTTACCTTCCCACACCCAAATCTTGGGGGCGTCGGTCACACTGCTGTTGGCCTCAAAGAATACACAAACCTCGTCGCTTGAGGACAACGATGGCTCATAAACCGCCGCCTGAGTGAGCAGCACCACGAAACAAGAAGTCAGGAAAAATAAGAAACGTTTCATTTTGGTTATTTTTATTATTTTGTTTTGATTTTTTACAAAGGTACACATAAAAACGATTCGCGACTGCTTTACAAGAAAAAATCTAAACTTTTTAAAGAATCAATATCCTCATTTTCAGTAATCAACAACAAATAATCGGCCATTAAAATCAAAATTCTCATCATGCGATAATTGGCTCTTAATCGCTCAAAACTGACCACCAGTTTCACAAAAACAGACAACTGAACACTTTTTTTCTTAATTTTGCACCCTTGAAAACGATAAGTGGAAGTCATGGTATCGACAATACATCTGTTAGGGGTCATTTTGACCGTCGCCCTACTGCTGGCAGTGAGTTGGCTATCGGCACGCAAGGTCAACGATGCCCACAGCTTCACCACCGGCGGCAACTCTGGCAGCTGGATGGTGTGTGGTGCGCTGCTGGGCACGCTAGCAGGAGGTCAATCGACCATCGGCACAGCTCAGCTTGCGTTTTGCTATGGATTGTCGGCATGGTGGTTTACGATTGGAGCCGGCCTGGGCGCATTGGTATTGGGACTATTCTATGCAGGGCCTTTGCGCCGCAGCCCGTTCACTACCCTGCTCGAGGTCGTGAGCCATGAGTATGGCCACAAGGCCGAGACCGTGGGGTCAATCCTCTTCTTGATCGGCATTTTCATCAGCATCATGTCACAGGTGTTGTCGTCATCGGCAATGATTGGCAGCCTGTTCGGCATCTCTACCTTATGGGCGTCAATCATCGGTGCTATACTCATCGTGCTGATGGTGTTTTTTGGAGGAATTCGCAGTGCTGGAGCGGGAGGCATCGTCAAACTGGTTTTGCTTTACTTCTCGTCGCTGGCAGCGGGCATCGTCGTTTGGCACGTTGCAGGCGGCATGACGGGACTGGCCAACAGCGTCGACACGATCTATCAATCCCCTGCCCTCGCCCAGTTCAATGGGCTGACCGATGTCGAGAGCATCCATCAGCGCTATGGCAGTCCATTTGCAAGAGGCATTTTCAAGGACTTGGGCGGCTGTTTGTCGCTCATCTTGGGAGTGGTCTGCACCCAGAGTTACGCCCAGTGCATCTGGTCGGCTGCCACAACCCGCAAAGCACGACGGGGCGCGATGCTGTGCGCCATGTTCATGCCCATCATCGGAGCTGCTTGCACCCTCGTGGGCATCTATATGCGTGGGCATTATGTCACTGCCGAAGAACTCGCCTCACTACAGGCAGCAGGCGAAACATTGCCCCAGGGCTTGGGCGTCATCGAGAGTTCGGCACAAGCGTTTCCAGCATTTATCCTCAAGCATCTGCCCGCATGGTTGGGTGGCCTGATGCTTGGAACGATGCTCATCAACATCCTGGGGTGCGGTAGCGGCCTGTCGCTAGGAGCCGCCACCATCCTCGTGCGTGACGTGTACGGCAACTTCAAGCGGCGCATGGGCATGACATCGTCGCCGCTGTCCCAATTAACTCAAACCCGCCTGTCAATCGTGGGCATCCTCACTGCGGCTGTGATTGCTACCCTACTGTCCCATAGCACCTTTATCAACGACTTGGGATTCCTGTCGCTGGGATTGCGCGCTGTCGCTATCCTGTTCCCGTTGAGTTTCGCCCTGTGGTGCCCGGGCCGCTATAAGCCCAGCCGCGTTCTGCTCTCGATGCCCGTGGGTGTCGCCGCCATGCTACTGGCCAATTTCACAGCACTCCCAGGCGACGCTGTCTATTACGGCCTCGCCGCCTCCCTCATTATGATAGTATCACGTCGATGATGGCGCTGATGTCGGAGATGTTCACCTCGCCGTCACCGTTCACGTCTCCTGACGTGAGCGCTTCACTGCCAAGAATCATGTCGATGATGGCACTGATATCGGAGATATTCACTTCACCGTCACCATTGACATCGCCAGTGACCACAGCAGTCTCACGATAGACAAACGAGATCACGGGGCCATAGGCAGTGGTGTGGCTATTGCCGTCAAAATCGAGGTAACTCGTCTTGCAACGGGCATAATAGGTATTACCATCCACCATGAACTTGCCGTCCACCTTGATTTCCTCGGCAGGGAGCGTAGTTTGGTACTGACCATTCTTTAACGTCTCGATGAAGCGTGAACGTCCCCAGACGCTTTCCTTGCTGGACACCTCAACGACGTAGTAGGTTGCCCACGACCTGGGCTTGAGGGTGATGTGCTGCCCACGGTAGAGCGTGCCGCCATCGACAGGCACCGCGAAACGTGCTGCGGCATGTGCCACCGAGAAGCGGGCCACATTACTTGTCATGGCTTCGCCATCGACCGTGAGTTTCACACGGATAAAATAGGTGTTGCCCGGCTCAAGGAGTTCGTCGAGGATTTCAATCATTCCCGTTGCCGAAGTGCCAGTGAAAAGGACTGACGACGGCTGGAACGAGTCATCGGCCGAGACTTCGATTGTCGCAGGCGCATCGCTGCCACAGGTATACCACTGGGCCACTATGGGCACATCGATTTCCTCGCTGCCATCAACCGGAAAAGTAATGGTGAGCAACATGGGCGTGACTGCGCGCACCTCGCTAACGCCGCTGTAGCAACTGTCGGCACACGACTGCACACGCCAATACTGCTCCTCGCCATGTTTCAGTTTACTGAACAACAACACACTGGCAACAGTATCGGTCACAGTCACACGCTCAAGCACGTTGCTAAACTCGCGGCTTGCTGCTATCTCGACCACATAGCTAGTCGCGCCCTCAACCGACTTCCAGTTAAACTTGAAAGGCGCATCAACAATACCTTCATTATCAGGTGATACAAGAACAGGATTTTCCAGCTGGTCAAGTTCTATGCTCAAGAAAGCGGGCTCCCACTCATTGCCCACACGGTCGAGCACGCACACAGCAAACTGATAGCCTTGACGATACTGCTCGGGGATGTCAAACTCGGTCTCATAGCTCATGCCCAGCAGGTAGTCGATTTGGCCAGTGAAGGTGCTCCTGTTCATCGTGATGGGGAAAGCATAAACGCTGTAGCGCACATTGTCATAGCCATCCCAATGCAGCCGATTGCCCGTGCGGTCCAAGTTCTGCACCACACCTGGATTGTACCCTTCCTTCCACGGCATGGCAGGAGGCAGAGCGGGACGGGTAAACACCGTGTTCTTGAGATAATGGGCCAATGTGTTGTTATTCAACGCGTACAGGTACTTGCACGAGTAGAAGATTGTGCCAGGATTGCCGTCGACTGATGACGTGCGATTAAACTCCACCTCGTCGGTCGGTTCCTTGTACTGGACCTCGGTCGACGTGCTTGTCAAACCAGCAATATAAGTGGAGATATAGACTTGACGGCCAAAATGATGAGCAATTTGGCCCCACCACGCTGTGATCAAGCCATAGTCGTTGGTGCTGTGACCAAAAGGCCAATAGACCTGAGGCGAGATGTAGTCGATGCTGTGAGCCTCGAGCCATGCCAAGGGATCGCTGAAAATACCGTTATACTGCCAGTCGCTGCCAGCGGGACATGGATCCACGCCATGCATACCGGCTACAGCCGAACTTGAAGCCGCCACACCCGCGGGTGAGATGCCGTAACGCACCTCGGGCCTGGTCTCCTGTATCATGTCATAGACTGCCCGCACCATGCGGTTGACGTTGTCGCGGCGCCAGTCGGCAAACGAGAACGACGTTCCCGATGCTTGCCACTCACCATAGTCCTCGGCACTGGCATCGGTCGGGATGCCGCTGGGATAGAAATAGTCGTCATAGAGGATGCCATCCACATCATAGTTAGTGATGATTTCCTTGCACACCGCCACAATGCGGTCAATCGTGCGCTCCTGGCCTGGATCGAGAATGACAGTCGTGCCATAGCTGAGCAGCCAACCGTCCTCCTTGAGTTCCTGGTCATAGGGCGTGTTCCAGTCGGTGCCCGTGCTCCAGCGGTAGGGATTCACCCACGCATGACACTCCATGCCACGCTTGTGGCAGCCCTCGACCACATACTGCAACGGATCAAAACCCGGGTCTTGACCGCGGCGCCCCGTCAGGTAACTGGACCACGGCTCGATGCTCGACCGATACATCGCGTCACACATCGAACGCACCTGGAAATTCACCGCATTGAAACCGTTGACCTGCAACGAGTCGAGCAAGCGGTCCATCTGGGCCTTTTGCTTGTCGGCACCAGCACCCTGTGATGGCCAGTCCAGGCCCCATACCGTGGCAACCCATGCCGAACGGAACTCACGCTTAGGCGTGCCATAGGCCCACGCCTGTGCCATCATCCCTGACAACACGAGCGCAAGAACTAAAGTAAGGTAAAAACGTTTCATATTCTAAAGATTTGTGGTTAATTCTTAAAATTCATAAACCCCGACAAAGTTAGCACAAAAAAGCGCAACCGCAAAGGGTCGCGCAGTACCTTATAAATATTTAACGCTTTTAATCTACCTTACTCCCACTGGATTTACAGCCGGTCAAAGGGAATGCGAGACAGCAGTTCGCCAAAGCGGTTAGCACCCTCCTGCAGCTGGCCCTCGACCATCTTGCGCATGAAGAACGGCAATTGCAACTGCAACTCGGCCGTGCTCATGGTGGTCTCGTCGGGTTGAGACTCAAGATTGATGACCATATTGATGGGCACAGGTGACTGCAGGGCTGTATAAACCACTTTCTCGCCAGGCACGCTACCCTCATGATCTAGGGCAAGCGTGACCTCTCCCATGGGAGACTGGATGGATATCGAGTCCTCGCCAAACTTAACCGCGTCGAGGTGCAGGCGTGCCTGATCGTCGATTTTTTCGGCATTGAGCTCGATCTGTTGCTTGATGAGCGAGGGATTGGTCAGTTTGCTGTAGATTGTGGCAGCATCACAAGCGATGCTATGAGGATTGCTCTTGAATGATTCCATTGTTTTGAGTTAATTTCTAAATGATTAGTCAACCGAGTCAAAGCCGGCCGGTGTCCAGTTCTCAGGGTCGCTGTGCCATTGCTGCAGCGTGTCTGCATCGGCCTCTGTTATCCTGTTGTCATTGATGGCCACATCAAGCATCGTGTCAAAGTTGGTGAGGGTGACCACCGGTAATTTTGCTCGCTTGAGGGCCTTGGCTGCGGATGAAAATTGGTAATCAAATATGACCAAAGCGCCGAGGACAATTCCGCCTGCTTCACGCACGGTGTTAAGGCACTTCATGCAGTTGTTACCTGTCGAGAGCTGATCCTCAATCAAGACCACCTTTTGGCCCGGCTTGATGTCACCCTCGATGAGGTTCTCAAGTCCGTGATCTTTGGGTGTGGAACGCACATACACAAAAGGCATGGCCAGCGAGTCGGCAACCAATGCGCCATGGGCGATGGCGCCCGTTGCGATGCCGGCGACCACTTCGGTTTCACCAAAGTTTTCCATGATCAGGCGTGCCATTTCCACTTTAATCAAGTTGCGAACCTCGGGATAAGACAATGTCATGCGCAGGTCACTATAGATGGGCGACTGCCACCCCGTAGCCCACGAGAAAGGGCTGTCGGGCTGCAACTTGATGGCATTGATCTGCATCAGTTTCTCAGCAAGTAAGGTATCTAATTTCTTCATTTTTGATATTAAAGGTTGAAAATTGTGGCGAAATTAGCAAAAATCCCACGTATCCCGAGCAAACTTTGCCAAGAAAATGAAATCAGCATCAAAAAATTTTTGATACGCAGGTTCAACCAGTAAATGCCGAATTACATGATTTTACTAGGTTTTTTAGGATTATAAGCGCTTTTCTCGGTTATTCTTCCTAATTTTGCAACAGCAAATCAAACATTAACTAGCTCACATGACAGACTGTAAAACAGGTATAGTGCTAGAGGGAGGTGGCATGAGAGGCATGTACACCTGTGGCATCCTCGACGTACTCATGCAGAACCACATATATTTGGACGGCATGGTTGGCGTCTCGGCAGGCATCGCCTTTGGCTGCAACTACAAGTCACGGCAGGCCGGACGCGCGTTGCGCTATAACGTGCGTTTTGCCCATGACAAGCGATATAGCGGCATCAGGTCATTACTCAAGACCGGCAACTACTACAACGCGTGGTTTGCCTATCATCTGGTTCCCACCCACTATGATGTGTTTGACTACAACGCCTTTGAAGATTCGCCCATGGAATGCTATGCCGTGTGCTTTGACGTGAACACTGGCGAGGGGGTTTATCAACGGCTAGACAAGGTGGATTATGAGTGCTTTGAATGGATACGCGCGTCGGCATCGATGCCCGTGGTGGCCCAACCCGTCGAGGTGGGAGGCCACTTGCTGCTTGACGGAGGGCTGGCCGACTCGATTCCGTTACAATTCATGATCAACAAGGGATATGACCGCAACGTGGTCATCCTTACCCGTGAGGAAGGTTTCAGGAAGACCGAGGAACACGGCCTGTGGCTGATGAAACCTTTCCTGCGCAAGTACCCACGTGTCATCGAGGCACTCAAGCATCGCCCCGCTGCCTATAACCAGCAGCTGCAGTTTGTTCGTGAGCAGGAACGGCAAGGTAAAGCATTTGTTTTCAGGCCCAAGAAGCCTCTCGACGTGAGCCGCACGACCCACAACGCCGATGAAATGAACCGCGTGTACCAACAGGGCCGAGACGAGGCATTGCAGCGACTCGAGGAACTCAAGCAATTCCTGGCTCAGAGCACCGACGATAACAACAAATGATTAAGCCCAAGCAACCACTATCGCCCACCCAGGCTTTTAACCGCGCTGCCGCCTTGTGCGCCCGCAGCGAGCAGTCATCCTGCGACATCCGCGAGAAACTCATCAAGTGGGGCTTAAACACAAGTGAAGCAAGCCAAGTGCTGGAACAACTCAAGGGGCAGGGCTTTATCGACGACGGACGTTATGCCAGGGCATTTGTGAAAGACAAATTCGCCTTCAACGGATGGGGACGGGTGAAAATTACCTACCAACTGCGGCAAAAAGGCATCCCAGCCGAACTGATCGCCGATGGACTGGCAGCCATTGACGAAGACCAGTACCGCCAACGGCTCATCGAGTTACTGAGCGCCAAATGGCGCAGCGTGAACCATGACAACTCCCGTGCGGCATGGGCGTCAATGATGCGCTTTGCCTGCTCACGTGGTTTTGAAACACCCCTTGCCGCCGAATGCGTCAAACAAGTGACCCGCCTCAATGCTGAAGAAGATTAGACAATGGCTTAGCGCTGCTGCCGACATAGCAATGCCGCGCACGTGTCCCGTGTGTGGCAAGACGCTCGACAGCGATGAGCGCTGGATTTGCCGCAAATGCCTTGCCGCATTGCCGCGCACCCGATATGAGGACGTACCATTCAACACCATGGAACAGCACTTTGCGGGCCAAGTGCCCATCGAGCGGGCAACCGCCTATTTTTTCTATGAGAAAGGCTCGCCTTACGCCTCAATCCTGCATGACATCAAGTACCATAGCACACCGTCGATGGGGCGATGGCTCACGGCACGAGCGGTGACCGACATGGCGGCCAGCCTTTTCTTTGACGGCATCGATATGGTAACTGCCGTGCCCTTGCACCGCAGCAAGCTCGCCCAACGCGGCTACAACCAGAGTGAGTACCTTGCCCGAGGCATTGCCGATGCACTCAACATCCCATACGTCGAGATGCTTAAGGCTGTCCGCCCCCACTCCACCCAAACCCACAAAGGCGCGATGGACCGCTGGAAAAACATTCAGGGCAATTATGCTTTAAAGCGCGGTGCCGAACAATGGGCCGGAAAACACATCCTGCTGGTTGACGACGTTGTGACAACAGGAGCGACACTCATCGTCTGTGCCACCGCGTTGAGAGAGATTCCCAATGTGACCGTTTCCCTATTCACCCTCGCCGCCGCTCGCTTGGAATAACGCGCAAATGTGTCATGATGGAGTTGACATAGGGCTGAAACCGCCATTAAGGGTTGTGAAAAAGGACAAAAAGCATTACCTTTCCCTGAACTGCACTCGGGCAAGGTAGGCGGCGCCTCGGGATAAAAAAAAGAATAAATTCTTTTTGTTCTCCGCTCGGCTTGCACTATCTTTGTAGCGTTGAAGATATTCAGGACAAAAATATTGCCGTTCAAGGGATTCACAGCGATTAATCTGCTGGGAACACTTTTTGTGCATCCCGGCGTTTACTTGAGTGATGAACTGATGAACCATGAGCGCATCCACACCGCCCAGCAGCGCGAGATGCTGTTTATCTTCTTTTATCTTGCCTATTGCGTCGAGTGGCTGGTGAGGCTGACCATGCGGGGCAATGCTTATCGCAACATATCCTTTGAACGCGAGGCTTATGCTAACCAGCGTAACCTGAATTACCTGAAGCATCGCCGCCATTATGCTTGGTGCAACTACATGAAGCAAACAACCTATCAACGTAAAACCCATTCAAAATGAAGAGAATAACGATCACAACCCTTGTGGCTCTATTGGCCACATTTCAACTCATAGCCTACACTGCCCAAGAGGCAGTCGATATGTTTGTGTCGCATAGCTCGCTGCGCTATGCCTCGGTGGGTGTTCAAGTCATTGACCTTGACTCAGCGATGTCCATCGCCAGCTATCGCCCCAACCAGGCCAACATCACCGCCTCGACGATGAAAACGGTCGTCTCGTCGGCCGCGCTTGGCCTGATGGGACCACACTTTCGTTTCGAGACTCCCGTCTATCTTGATGGTGAGGTTAAGGACGGTCATTTCAAGGGCTATATCGTCATCCGTGGCATGGGCGACCCCACGTTGGGCTCGATATTCCTGCCACAACAGGCCAATATCGTTGAGGAGATACTGGATGCCCTGCGCGCCCGTGGCATCAACTCAGTCGAGGGCTCTAT
>Ga0247611_10001742_pt1 | contig 38082 bp, 29 predicted proteins | sample 177DNAGHGhighgp2_FD_192422 | JGI IMG/M metagenome (GOLD analysis project Ga0247611, IMG submission 192422) | Sheep rumen microbial communities from Palmerston North, Manawatu-Wanganui, New Zealand - 1770 DNA GHGhigh gp2 | ecosystem: Host-associated > Mammals > Digestive system > Stomach > Rumen... | reverse complement strand
CGGCTCTTGAAGAGCCTGATAGACCGTTGCACTGACAGACCGTTGCACTGATAGACCGCTACGCTGATAGACTGATTCACTATAGCAGCTATACATATTTTGCAGACCGGCTCTTGAAGAGCCTGATAGACCGTTGCACTGACAGACCGTTGCACTGATAGACCGCTACGCTGATAGACTGATTCACTATAGCAGCTATACATATTAGGCTTTATTCCTTGAGAGAACGTAGTGTAATAATCGTGCCCCCTTGTGGGGCTAAGAACCCGCGTGCGGGGCGTGCCGACGATACGACAAAGTGTCAAGCGTCAAGAGTCAAGAGTCAAGAGTCGAGAGTCGAGAGAGCCCGACCATCACTGGTCAGGCTCTCCAAAAACATTGATAATTGACAAATGAATGTACTTACCAAACTTCGTTGGTCTCAACTCCGGTTTTGACATCCATGTTGCTGGCGGCGGAAGGCGTACTGACAACACAGATCGCACCGGCGCTGAACAACGTCGTGGTCTGTACTTTTGGGCTGAAATATTGTTTCTTACTCATAATGTTGTCCTCCAATTAAAATCATTGAATAACCTGACCTTGTGCGTTGTAGCGTACGCCGTTCTTGATAATAACGAGTTGTCCGTTCTCAATGCGTTTCTCGCTCATGATACCATCAGCTGCATTGTCGATGCCTGTAGCCTGCTGCTCGTTATTGAAGACGAAGCGTAGTTTCTTCGGTGCGTAAGCTGCTCCACCGCTGATGGTGAGGTAAGCTTTGTGCGCAGGAATCGTTCCGGTGAACGCGTAGAAACCAACGCCAGTTACACTATTGTCGGTCGAGTGACCGGAGAGTACGTAACAGTTAGCCGGAGCGGCTGTTGCTTCATCTACACCGTGGAGGGCGTTTTCTGCACTAATCGTAACAGCAGCATCATCGGTCGGAGTGAGCGATAAGGAAGCAACGTTGGACTTGAGGATTACAGGCGTGTTAGCCGGAAGCACTTCACCGCCGTTAACTACCTTATTCATAATCATGTCCCCACCGCTGATAGTAGCCACGTATGCCTCTGTTCCGGCAGGGAGTGTGAACTTTCTCGAACTGTCAAAGAAGGTAGAGTAGTAAACACCTGCGTTGTCGGGGTCTTGTTTAGCTGCGATATCTGCTCTCGGAGCAATAGAGATAGACTTGATATATCCTTTTGCACTTTCAGCTTTTGCTGCCGGAGCGCGTTTTGGCGCAGGACTATAACCGCCTGCACCGGTCAGATAGATGATGACTGCTGTCGGTTCTTCCAAATCAAAGTTCACTTCAGCAGTACCCATACTGGTTTGCGCGATGGTAACAGCCGCTTTTCCACGGATCTTCAACTTGAACTCTACACCGGGATCTGCGTAGCACTCAATGGAGAGTGTGCCTTGACCGGCAGGCAAATTGAGGGTCAGTGCACCCTGCAAGTTATCCAACCATGCTTGGGTTCCGGCCGCATTGCGGTCAATAAATGTTTCTACTTGCGACGGATTCAGAGTAGTGGAGATTTCCAATTTGCCATCATTGACCTTGTCGTTAGCTGTAGTTTGGAAAATCAACTCTGAATTAGCTCCCGGATTAGTATAACCGAAATCGAAAGAGGTCTCAGTGTTATTAGCTACCGGTTGAACCAACGGCAAAATGCGGATAGGCAACTTAACGGTCTCCAAAGGTTCGTCGCTATAGAAGTGATATTTCACTACCAACGTATCTCTACCTGCTGCAACGGCTGTGATATGCTCTACATCTACTTCACATCCTACATCATGACATGACGGATTAAGCCACGGGGCAACGAAGTGACCACGGGCAGCGCTCTGCGATGGGAAAAGGGTATGAGAAGCAGGGTACCGCTCGTATCTATGACATAATTCAGGCAGCTTGACAGTTTCTCCTTCCGTCATTTCTAAATGATCAACTATCTCATCGTACTGATTGTAAGGGGAAGAAGGATCCGATTGCTCTTTGAAAACCAAGTCTTTAGCGAAAGAGTATCTGCCATTAATTACAGATACGTCCAGCGTAGCGGTAGCCTGATTGTACTGCGCGTCTCCAGCAAAAGTAGCCGTAATGGTGTAATTTCCAAGACTATTCGGATAGAAAGATACCAAATACCTGTCGTTATCAGCATCTTGATCTGCATAAACCTGCAACAATTGATTGTCACTGGAAGCGAAGGTAACATTAGGTACACCCGGTAACGACCATTTAAACTCAATGGTATGTGATTCGTAATAACCCGTCTCATCCATAATCATCTCAAACTCTGAGATACGAACGTTTTGATACGTGCTATTGTCATAATCCTGGAAATACATATCGATATCTTCCTTTCCTACGGCTGCACTGCCATCAATGTTCACCGTAAACGATACGCTTCCAGTGGGGACTTCACTATTATTAACAGTTGGCGCACAACTCATGGTAATCGTTGCATACTGACCATCCGTTCCACGAGCGATAAACTGACCATTTGAAACTTCTACTATATTCGGATCGCTAGAGGTAATCGTAACGCACTCTTCCGGTACTTCCATCCATTCACGAATAAAAGTCTCCGGTGACTGCGGTTGACCATACATGAAGCTTGCGCTCCATACATAGACTAATTGCATCCAATTGTGTGCAGAGGCACCCGGAGCAAGGGTGAGGTCATGCAATACTGCAGGATCCGGTTCATACGGATAGTTAAGATTTTCATCAGAAGAAGCGGCTGCAGTCACATAATTACCGCTAACATTCACGGTAATGGTGTGAACTTCTGAGCCTATTTCATTTCCCCATTCATCATACTTCGTCTCTGGCTGAATCTTGATAACAGAGGTACCTGTCCTTTGAGCGTAAATATTTCCAATTTTATACTGGTTGTGATCAAACACATCCGTTCCTAAATCAATCGGAAAAATGTAAACATTACCATCGGACGAATAATAGTCTAAGAAAGGTTGTGCGTTTGGCCCTTTAAAAATTCTTTCGGTCAAATCGCCACTATAAATTTCCCCAACTTTCAAGTTGAGCTGAATGTCTTCCGCAAAGGCTTGCCACGGAAGAGTCATCATTACCGTCAGCAGCACTGCTGCTAATCGGCTGAATAGAGATAATTTTCTCATAAGCATTTAAATTGTTTAGTTAATATTGTGAGGGTTGCCCCTCGGTTAGTTATAATGCGCGTGTTATAGGATTATGCTTCCGCTTGGCGGCGGAACTCCGTGGGGGAGAGGTTGTACACTCTCTTGAATGCGGTAGAGAAGGTGTTGGCATTCTCAAAACCACACCTCAACGATACTTCCGTGATGGACAATTCCGGCTCTTGTTGCAAGAGCAGTTCACGCGAATGCTCCAATTGGATAAAGAGCAGGTATTGCTTGGTAGAGATACCCGTCAGGTCCATGACTTTGCGGTTCAAAGTCTTGGGCGTCATGCATAGCTTTTCCGCTATCTTCTCCACCGTGACGGAATACGTTTTCATCATCTCTACGGTAGCTGCCATGATGTTTTCCAAGAATCGCCTTTCGTTAGCTGTCAGCGATTTCTCCGGTTTGACTTCCGGTGTTTCCACGGCTTCATTCTTCGGTTCTTGTGTCTTAAATCGATTTATCTCATCCATGAGTGCATTGAGTTGGTTTTCTATGTTTTTGCGTCGTTTACGATATACGCTGATAGCGATGGATGCTCCGATAGCTATGAGCACCGCCAGGATGGCGGCGATGATGGCAATGAGCTTGTCGCGTTGTTTTAGCCGCGTGTTCTCTACGGCGAACTCGTCCACCTGGAACTCGGCATTAAATCGGGCTATCTGCTCCGCCGTGGCGCGGCTATAGAGCGAGTCTTTCAGCTCGTGATAGCGCTCCATGTGCAGCCGTGCCTCTTCGGGATTGTCCTTGAAGAGGATCTCGTACACCTCGCGTTGCGCGTACGCCTCATTCATAAGGTTGCCTATCTTGCGGCATATTTCGATGGCTTCGTATAGGCAGCTCAGCGCCTCGTCGGGTTGTCCCAGTCCGTGCAGGGCAATGCCTCGCTTGTTGAGCGAGATAGCGAGCGACAGCTGGTCGCCGGACTGTCGGAAGAAAGGAATGACTTCGCGCAGTATTTCTTCGGCTTCGTCATATCGTTTCAATCCGTTCAGGATAGAGGCTTTCTGCGAGCGACGGACCATCATCTTGTTGGTATTGCCGGTGGTGGCTTCCATCACGCAGGCACTATCTGCGTAGCAGAGCGCTTTCTCGTCTTCGCGCAAGGTGTGCTCTATCTCGCTTGCCATGCCATAGACCACAGCCAACCGTGCGGGACTGCCGGCTTGCTTGGCATACTCGATGGCTCGAAGGGCATATTTCATTCCCTCGGCGGGGTTGCCTGCTGCCATCAGGGTGCCGGCTATGGTGTTCAGCGAAGAGCAGATACGCTCCGGATCACCGCCCTGTACATCCAAGTCGTAACAGCGGTGCATATAGCCGAGCGCCTCCTCATACTTGGACTGCCTCATCTCCACCAACCCCAACATAGCCAGGTTGTCGGAATAGGAGACCGGGTCGGCGTACTGCATCAACTCCAGCGCGCGCAGCAGGTTATGCTCGGCCTGCGGGTACTGCTGCTTAGCATAATACCACTCGCCTGCCCAATACCATACCAGCGCCTTGACGGTATCCATAGGAGGCTGAGGCTCAGCCCGATACATGCGCGGTTCGTCGGTGAAGTTGCTTCTATAGAGGTAGGCGAAAAACGTGTCCGCACGCTCCATGGACGGCTTGCGGTCAAAGAGCTGCAGCAGCGAGTCAACAGGGTCTGCCGAAGCCAAAAGACTCAGCAGAACCATTCCACTCATACAGATCGCTTTACGTAAAAAGTCACCCATCTTTTCCTCAGTATCTGAAAAACGGTGCAAAATTACAAAAAATATTTTATACATAGCGTGAATAATTGGACAAAACATTCAAAAATCGGACAAAATGCAAATTTATTTGTGTTTTTTCACAAAAAAACAAAAAACCGCACCCGAAAGTGCGATTATTTTTGCAGACCGGCTCTTGAAGAGCCTGATGTCAGACCGTTGCACTGATAGACCGTTGCACTGATAGACCGCTACGCTGATAGACTGATTCACTATAGCAACTATACATATTAGGCTTAATTCTTTGAGAGAACGTAGTGAACGGTCTTTACTCTTTCAGTGAGCGCAGCGAGCGGTCTAGTTTTATCCCTTCTGGTTATAATCGGCATTGATCAGGTTCATGGCCTTCATGCGCTTGTGGACGTAGATGAACGGTCCTACCAGGATAAGCGAACCCAGGATGTTCCAGAGCCAGAAGTCGCTTGCGCCGAAGCTGTAGTCGATGCCGCGGCGGCGAAGCTCGTCGCCCATACGGGCAGAGGTGCGGTGATACCAAACGATCGTAGCGATGTTGAGCGTGAGCCAACTCAGCAGGAAGAAGATAATGCAGTAGTGCATGGTGTGCTTGCCGTCGTACTTGGAGGCAACGGTGTTGAGTTCCTCGGAGATGTGCGACTCTACTACGAGCGGATAGATACCCAGGGTCAGTATGCCCAGGAAGAAGTACTTGGTCAGTCCGCGATTGGTGCGGTGCTGCAGTGCCGGACGCTCCTGTACGGGAGCCGCAGCTACGGGATTTTGTTCTGTCATAACGGTTAATGGGGTTTAAAAATGGGTTATTAACTGATTTCGGCTGCAAAGGTACAAAAAAAAATCGACACCCGCAAGCGTACGCGAGATTTTTTTGCTGTTGGCTGTTGGCTTGATCGTATTTAAACTTTTCTACTACTTTGCCGATTCGGATATACGACAGATTATTCCAAGTCCGTGACGGACAAAATCTGTCCGAAGTCTTGCCACACAGCCGTTTTGCGGTATTTGGGCAGGGATTTTTGCAAGACATACAGCGTGCAGCGACTGAGATTAAAGCCATGGAAGACGGCATCGCAAGAGCTACTACCCTCCCCCTGCAGCTTTTGGGGCTTGGCGGCAAAATTGACTACCTCACGCAACGCAGGGCATTCCGCAAAAGCACCTTCGCAGATATATTTCAGGCGTTCATGCATCGTCACCGACTCCAGGGCTGCACATGCCCAAAAGACATCTGCCTCGATGAGCACCAGCGCCTCCGGCAGGTCGATCGACTTCAAGGCAGAGCACCCCCAAAACGCACCGTACTTGAGCGTATAAATACGTTCCGGGAATTGTACGGTCTCGAAACCAGATATTATTTATCTTCACCTCCGCCTGAGCGGTCAGTACGCCTATCGCAAGGAATAGGATTGTTAGGAGTTTGTGCACAGTGGGTATAATAGTATTTAGTCTAACATGATAAATCCGGCCCAATAAAGCGGTTCTTCCATTACTTGACGCACCGCGGATTTAGCTGCGAGGAAGGCCTCGTGAGGAGTTTGCCCAGAAAGCCAAGCCGTATAGTAAGCCTTCATAAACAACTCCGCAGCCTTATCATTTGTACGCCATAAGTGCATAATTATGGAATTGGCACCTGCCCGCTTAAAAGCACTCTGCAAACAAAGCTCCTCACGGCTATCATATCTGCCTGAATGACATGCCGTTACCAATATAGTCCGAATGTTAGAGAAATCCATGCGGGCGATTTCCGTAACCGGAATGCCATAGGAGTCATGAAAAATCAATTCATACACCGAGGATAAATCGGCCTGCCTACGAGTTTCGCCGTGTGTAGAAATTAATATGTTATCAGCTTGCCTGCCGGAAACACTAAAGAAAGCTTCTGTCGTAGCGTCACTTAATGTATAATATGCAGGATCTAATTGATAGTTGGCAAATAAATCACGATTATATGCTATAGCCTTTTTCGAGCCCTCCAAGTTCTTCAACTTCGGGTCGTTATAAGTCATATCACCAAATAGAATAGCCTGATGCCGTTCCGTTGTCACCGATTGCTTCCTATGATAAAACTTTTGCAAGGAACTTATTCGGTTCATAGTATATCTGTCACATAAATATATGTCGTCCGAATCGGAAGGAATGGCTTCGATAGCCAGATTACTGATATCACCATTCAACAACATATAGACGGTATCGCCATTATGCAACGTGGTGTGAAAGAGTTCACGTATGTTATCAAATAGTTGTTTTCGTTCTCCTATAGCCGGAAGATAATAAATATTACCTTCTCGCTGCTGTAAAATGCTCAAAGCTCTTTGGCTAATAAGCGGCACTTGTTGCGACACCCCATCAGAATAGTAAATCCGAGCATAATAACGGTGCTCAGTCCCCACAGTTGTGTCGTACGTAATCAGTAGCGCCTCATGAGGAGAAAGATTGAAAGAAACTGGAGTTACCGAGCGCTCTTCACGGACACCGTCAGACCACCCTGCGCATACAATGAACAACCCCAAGAATGCAAAAAACAATATTATCTTATGCGGCAATTTATTCACGAGTTATTTAGAGATTTAATTCTTGTCCTGTGACAGTATATGTCTTTCCGGCTCGCTGGATGAGGATATGACCATCATGGAGAATTTTTAAGGCATACGTATCTACATTGACATTATCAACGGAAGTAGGGTCGTACGACGCGAATTGACACGGTATCCGACGGAAATAATGGCATCAAGTTTGTAGAACAAAGTGGAATATGTTTTGCCATCTTCGGCAGTATGTGCAAATTTTGCACAAACTGAATCTTGCCGCAATTCACCGGTCTCGAAGATGTTCTTAAGATGCTTGGTGATAACGGATCTATCCACATCAAAAAGCGCTGCCATGGCCTTTTGCGTCGCCCAGATAGACTCGTCTTTATAGAACACTTGGACACCTTCGGCCTTGTCTTCGGTTTGGAAGATCAGAAACTCTGCCGTCGAGTTACGTATTTGCAGTTCTTGAGCCATGTTATGTGTATTCGATTTCATTTCGGCTGCAAAGGTACAAAAAAAAATCGACACCCGCAAGCGTACGCGAGATTTTTTTGCAGGTGAATGTCGCTATGTCGCTGTTTTGGCGGTGGAACTTTGAAACTTTGATACTTTCGTGAGACTTTATAAACCGATGGTATTCAGGAAATTACATCCAATAGTCTCAATAATCTCATTAATCTCATGCAAAATAATAGCGACAAAGCGACACGGAAAAAAGAGGGGGCTATGGTGAGCCTGTGGTGAGGCTAATTACCAACGAACAACCAACGAACAACCAACGAATAACCAACGATTGACAGGACATAAGTATGCTATATAGACGACGCTGACTCGTCGTCAAGGGGACGTACTGAAGAGTATGGGTATGGTGTGATTATGGTGAGAGTATAGCAATGGTCAAGGATTATAAATGTGGCTTGCATGGGTCTTCATTATGTTGTTATTGGGAGATGGTCCCGTGATGGGAATGTTGGAAACAGGAGATAGAGTGAAGGTTAATTGGAGATAGATGTTGGAAAGTCCCCTTAAATAAATAAAAAAAATAAAAACAATTTAAAAAATCATTTTTTCTGTTTGTCCGTCAGTCCCTGTTTGAAAGTCTCTATATATATTGGACTAAAAGGACAAAAAGAATATTTATTTATTATTTGTTTTATATATATGCACGGATTTCGGATATTCGTGCACGGATTTCGGACAGGAATGTACGATTTTCGATATAGTTGTCCGGGTTTCGGACAGAATCATCTATGAGATAAGGGGTCTATATGCCTTGACTACATCTAAAAATGTCCGGATTTCGGACACAATAGCAAAATCGATAGTTTTGCAGCCAAAATGGCGAAAAAGGGTGCACGGATTTCGGGCACTATGGATTTTCGGGTGCTTCCTGCTCCGGTAGAGCACGATGGAAGTTGCTGAGAATATAGCCATTATGTTCTCGAATATAGCCTTTTTCTTCGAGACGTGTGAGGATGTCGTTCATGGTGGAAGGGCTAACGTGTAGAACTTTGGCGAGACGCCGTCTGGAGCCGTGCCATCCTTTGTTGGTAAGTCCTTCCGAGTTGGTGAGGCCGTTAATATATGCGAAGACAGCGACGTCGGTGAGGGAGAGATCCATCTCCTCAAGCATCCAGGACTGAATAGAAAAATAAAAACTCTTTGCCATGACGGTATTGCTATTTGAAAATCTTTGTGGGTGCAAAGGTACGAAAAAAATCGCACATATGCAAATTTATGTGCGATTTTTTAGCTATCAGCTATCAGCCGTCAGCATTCAGATATCAACTGTCAGATACGGGACAGAGCTTGGTCGTTAGACCTTAGAGGACAGGCCAGACGAGTGACAGACATGAAATGGTAATATCACCTGGAAGTGGCTCGTGGGACATTACCTTCAAACCAATTTACTGCACTTTTATATCCTTGGTCCGCAGCCTTCCGCATCCAATATTCTGTCGCATAAGAATTACTCTGATAGAACAGATATCCTAAATTGTACTGTGCCCGTGGATGCCCTTGCATAGCTGCCTTCAAGTACCAGAAAACGGCTTGCTCTTGATCATAATCCACACCTATTCCGGAATCATAACAATAGGCTAAACAACATTGCCCCTCGGCATCTCCCTGCTCGGCCGCTTTGCGATACCAATAAACGGCCAGCTTTGGGTCTTCCTTTACGCCTTCACCATTTTCGTAACATTTTCCTAAATTCGTTTGAGCTAAAGGTTCTCCATTTTCCGCAGCCTTGCGATACCAATAGACGGCTTGCTTATTGTCCTGCTCCAATCCTTCACCTAGATAGTAGCAGGAGCCTAAATTATTCTGCCCTTTAAGCTCGCCTTGTTCAGCAGCCTTGCGATACCAATAGACGGCTTGCTTATTGTCTTGCTCTACTCCATATCCTAAATCGTAGCAATAACCTAAACAAACTTGCCCAGCGGCATTTCCTTGCTCCGCTGCTTTACGATACCAATAAACCGCTTTTTCGTAATCTTGCTCAGCCTCCGAAGAATTCAGATAGCAATTACCTATTTTGTATTGCGCCGGCGCATAGTCTTTGTCCGCCGCCTTACGGAACCACGTCATCGCTTGGGCATAATTCTGGGGCACGCCTTTTCCATCATAATAGCATAGGCCTAAGGTATGTTGTGCCTCTATCATACCTTGGTCGGCGGCTCTACGCCACCAATACATTGCCTCGGCAGAATCCTGCTCTACCATATTTCCGGCAGCGTAATAGAGACCAAGGTTGTACTGGCTGATCATGTCACCGTTTTGTGCCGCAGCTTTGGTGGTCTCGAACAGCGTTTGCGCACTCATCGACAATGTCATCAGGCACATTGTTGCAAAAAGTAATATTTTTCTCATAATAGTATTTGATTTATTCCTATTTTACGTTATGGATGGGACAAGAGGGTTATTTACTTAGATTGAACTTTGTAAATACTTATTGCACGTTGAACGAAGGCTTTATAGGTAGCTAATAGCTCTTCATATTCAGGATGGTCATTACGCAAAATCATACCTGTATAAACTATATAACCCTCGAAGTCTAATTCTTCGGTTTGCAGGGTCAATTCGTCATGTTTCGGGTAACTATTGAACCATCGCTTGTACAGATTATCACGGATAGCTTCGCGATGATCATGCGGGTCGCAGATATAAAGCATTACTGATTTGTCCTGACGGAAGAACTCTTCAATAACGCATGTAATCACCTTATATACGTCAATATCTTTCGGAGAAATGGTATTCGTCTCGTTGGCTATAAAAAAATGATACGCGCGGTCCCCTAAGAAATACTGATCCTTATAAAAGCCGACACGATAAACCACTCCGTTCTTCGTAACAAAACGGAAAGTCATATCATCCAACTGAAGCACCCAATAAGGTGCTGTTCGGTTGATATTATCTACAGACAGCCTCATCGTAAGCCTAATTCTTTTTCACGCTTATCGACAGAGGCCATCCACTCTTGCTTGAGATTCATAGTCGCAATCAAAGCGTCTCTGAACTCATCATCCGAATACTGTTGAAATGCCTTCTGTTCCATAGTGTTGATTATGATTAACCTTTGCAGGTGCAAAGGTACACAAAAAAAATGACATATGCAAATTTTATGTCATTTTTCTTTTATTTTTGTATTATTTGGGTGCTTTAGAACATATTTATTTTATGTCCTTGCCGTTTTACGTCAGGGAAGGGACGAGATTTCCTATTTCGAATGCATAGGTACGAAAAAAATCGCACATATGCAAATTTATGTGCGATTTTTTTGGCTATCAGCTATCAGCCGTCAGCATTCAGTTAGTCATTAGGGAACAGAGCCAGGTCGTTGGACTTTGGAGGACGGACGGTTGATGGTTTAGTAGGTTTCCGGAGCGACGAATGAACCGTTGTTCTCGCAGTCCACGTAGGTGAGCTTGAACGGCATACGCTTGCCGTCCTTGGCGCGGATGAATTGGCCCTCATAGATATTACCCTTGACCTTGCCGTCGAATGTACCGGTCACATCACCCTTGGCGTTGTACTCGGAGATGACTACATGATTGCGGTCGATGGCATCTTCGTAGAGCGTCAGGAAGTTCTTCAGACCATTCTTGGTGCTATCGTAGTAATAAGCTCCTTCCAAGGAGTAGATATACGCTACCTCACCTTCGTACACGTTGCGGCCGACATGCCACCAAAGCGTCATATGGACGGCGTACTTATTGTTGATCTTTCCTACAAGATAAGCAGCTGCTCTACCCTGCTCCGAGAAGAACGACGAGAGGGTACCGATGTCACGCTTCGGCGTCTCGTCCGGGATATTGGCTTCCGCAGCAATGATTTCTGCATCGTCGATAACGGGCTCCTCGGCCTGGGCTTGCGGTTCGGCCGGTACTTGCTGGATGATGACTACGGTGTCACGATCATTCGACTTGTTGTCTTTGTTTCCGCAGCCGACTAATGCGAGAGCTGCCAATGCCATAACGGCAAAAAACTTGATTGTTTTCATTGTACTGAATTTATAATTAGTAAGACTAAAAAACTACTATTCAAATTCGCCCAGCAGAAGCCCCATCAGGATCAAACCAAACGAACTACCTGCGATTAAGGCAATGGGGATGAAAAACTCGGAATTACGGATGTTGTCCCAGAGTTTCTCCAAGGGAGATGGCTCGATGAAAAAGAACTGGAAATCAGGATCTTTACCAAACGACAACTTGGCCTTTAATACACACTCTTTGTATTTAGCGCGGCATGCCCTACGCGTTTCCTCGGAATGGCATCACCGGAGGCTTCGGCACGCGTCTTCATATACGGCAGGAGGGCCAACAGATCGGCACGCGAATTGGGCACCGGGAAAGAAAGGATAGCTTTTGCCATTTCGCTATCGCAATCTGCCTCGGGCTCCTCTGTGTCCCAGAAGGATTGTTTCTTTTGGGAGAGCTCGTTCTTACGGCGACGATACTCCTTCTGGATTTCCATGAGTCGCTCATCCAGCTTGGTGACCGACGAGTTAGCTTCTACGTTGTTGAACACATGTCCGCACTCCGGGCAGGTTGCTACGCCTCCGGGTACTGATGCGCCACAAGCGGGACACACCAGCACCGTGCCGAGTTTCTTACGGCCGTTCTTCGGGGGTTGCGGCGCAGGCACGGGTTGCGGCGTCGGCGGAGCTTGGGGTTGCTCCTTTTCTTCCTTGGCCTCTTTGGCGGCCAGCAGTTGGGCATCCAGCAGGATTTCAAACTCATCCAAGTCGATGCCTTCCGCTTCTGCCCTCCGGAAGAGGACCTGTTTCTCTTTCTCTGACAACTCACCGTCTATCAAAGATGCCTCGATGAGTTTGTCTGATTGTTCGCTGAACATAGCTGATGGTTGGATTTTATGTTAAGGGATACGCCTCTTTACGGGATTGAAATGGATATCTATTGTCGTAGGTACTTGCATCACCCATTCTTTGTACTCCTTTTTTGACGCCTCCGAGCCATCGGCATTGAAGTACGATCCTTTGCCGATTTTGCCTTTCTTGCCGACCGTTCCCTCGAACTTGCGGCCATCACTCCATGTATATTTGAGCACAGCATCTTGCACAAACTCATCATACTCCCAGACCGTGCTTAGCATATCACCATTCGCAAAAACATCAACACCATGACCTTTGCGGCCCAGAGGTCCCCAACCGCCGGTATAACGATTTCCGACAGAATCAAGAATAACAACAGAGTCTCCCTCCAGGCTGAACTCTCTCAAATCCGCGCCACTGCCTAAGGTTTCACATGGTCCGTGGTATTCAGCCCCATTCGGGTAGATGATATCGACATTTTCTTCGAGCATAGAGCCATTCTCATCCACATCCCACGTTTGCGTGACTTTTGTGCCATCCGGGGTAGTGAATGTTCCTTGTTTCGCATAGGAGAATTCATAAGTTCCTCTAAATGACGTTCCGTCATCGTACACGATGTAGCCTTCTCCAGCCATAAAGAGCTCATCCTCCCATACGCCGTCATAATAAGAACCATCATTGCCTGTAAACTTGCCCTTGCCATGAGGAGTATCACCTTTTATCTCTCCAGTATATTCGCCAGTAGTGGTCTTATAATGACCCGTGCCAGAAACGAATTTGCCATCTGCCCAGAGGCCGTCGTAATAGGTACCGTCGTTGTAGGTGAACTTGCCCTTGCCATGAGGAGAAGAGCCTTTCATTTCGCCGGTATATTCGCCAGCATTGGTCTTATAATGACCCGTGCCGGAAACGAAGTTGCCTTTTTCCCAAATGCCGTCATAGTAGGTGCCGTCGTTGTTTGTTAATCGTCCCTTGCCATGGTATCGTCTGACATGAAACTCTCCCTCATATTTACCATTATCCATCACCGCTACGCCATAGCCACTAATAGGCTTCTGATGCGCCGTTTTCAGTCGCAGAATATGCTCTTCGATTTCGTTTGCCTTAATGCCCCATGGAGTATCGACATATGATTTAATGATCTCACCGTTTTTGTCGTAAGCCTCCGCATAGACTGGCTCATAGTCCTGATTGTTATACCAGGCGCTCGGCTTCCTAAAGAGTCCTACTACATACGATCCATCCGCAAACGTAAAATCCCCCAAGAGATATCCTCGGGCAGGAATCTGCTCCTGAAGGAACGTATCACCATTCACAAATTTAATAAATACCGTTTCGCTGCCTTTCTCTATTGTAGCATCTTTGATATCACCTTTATTCGAAATAAACTTGCCATATTCCCCTGGATAAATGCTAGTAGCCGTGCCATTTGAACTGATGATCATACCTTCATAGAGTTCATTTCGCGCAACGATAATACCCCAGTAGTCCTTATTACCAAGGGATTTTGCTTTTGAATACAAGCCGTCTTGGAAGTTTAACACCTCGACTTCAAGCACATTTTGTTTGGAGTCGGAAATAAAGGTTGTGTAGTGATCAAAATTGATTTCTACGTCTTTGATTATCTGTTTCGATGTAGCACTATCAAAGAATATAGTATGCTGACGAAATACAAAGGGATCACGTGTAACATGACGGTATTCCGTCCAACTGCCTTTATCATTGGCAGTAAATGTAATATCTTCCGGTTCATAGTTGAAATATCCGCAGAAAACGACCTTGCTTGGGTAATATGTGTCCGGATGATCTTTATATGCACCATAGAGATAAGGCTGCCCATCTTTCCATCCTCCGGTATAAATAAATCTTCCCATTTTGACGTCTTCTACATATTTCAGTCCTTTTTTGGTACATACACTTTTGATATGTTGCTTGTTGTTGTCATATAACAACTTTTTATACGTGTCAAGAGCAATTTGTTTGGATAGTTGTGAACCTTGCTCCATGACATAATAGTTCTGTTCCTCGCTGATAACGAGTCCTTCCCGAGATTGATCTGATACGTATGTAAAAGGATAGTCACATCTTCCCCATCCTACCGGTGTAACAGTTTTAGATTCATCCGACCACTTCATAATACCACGAAAACTAACCTCAGACGAAGAGCACCACCCGTCGAATATGCCATTTGCTACTTGACCGGACAGCAAGGTCTCCTTCGTAGCAGAATCTACAATTCGCCCAAATACGCTAGGCGTTCCTTGAGAATCCACCCAACCTTCATAGTGCATATCCTTTTTTACCTTGATGAGAGGATAGTCCTTCGAATACCGAAGGTCGTCCGTTATATACTCAAACGCTTGCTCTTGTCCGTATAAAAACGCGGACGATACAATACAGAAAACTGATAGTAAGATTGATTTTTTCATGTTAAAAGCAAGAAATCTTTTCATAATGTTGAATATTGAGTATTTTATTATGTGTTTGTGATAAGTCTAAAATGCGACTGCAAAGGTACGAAAAAAAAATGACATACGCAAGAGAGCAGGTCATTTTTTTAGGTCGTTGGTCGTTGGTCGTTGGTCGTTAGAGGAGGGCTTAGCGCATCATCATGAGCAGGATCGGGAGCGGGATGAGGCCGTCGAAAGAATAGAGGATATCCCCGCTATAGGTACTGCGACCGCGATAGACACGGCCATCGCTGATGGTCAGCAGGATATCTCCCGAATAGGTGCTGCGCCCCTGATAGACATACCGACCATCGAAGGTAAGGACGATATCACCGGAGTAGTCGGAGCGACCATTATAGAGATAGCGGCCATCCCAGGTATAGAGGATGTCACCCGAATAGGTGCTGCGTCCACTATAGACATACCGGCCATCGAAGCTATAGAGTATGTCGCCACTGTAGGACGAGCGGCCTTGGTACATATAGCGGCCGTCCCAACTATAGAGGATGTCTCCGCTATAGGACGAACGACCGCGATACAGATAGGTCTGCGCCTCGGCAAAGCTGGCGAGGGAACATAGCAGCGCGAGAAGAAGCGTATTAAGGCGATTGAGAGTCATTATTTAGAAAAAAAAACATTAAAAACATGTCTGATGATTGATCTTGAAATCACTGCGTGATTCTGAATCTTGATTTGCTAAGTTGCCCTCATAAATAAATTTTGGGCTTTCAGCATTCAGCATTCGGCTTTTCTGACAGCTGACGCAGGTCCGACCTGGCTGACGGCTGATGGCCTTTCACCTTTATTCGATATATGTGACGTAGGAGCCGCGGACGCATTTCCAGCGACCGTCGTTGAGCAGCGAGACATCATCGCCATAGACGCCATCCAGCTTGCGGCCAGTATCGTCCACTGCGTACCAGTAACTGCCCTGCTTGATCAGGAAATAGCCGTTGCGGAAGATATAGGGGCTCTCCCGGGAATAGCATTCGAGCTTACGGCCGGAGCAATGGAAGATATCCCAATGGCCGGAGTTACGCTGCACCGTCACGTAGCCGAAAGGCATGTAGAGAATCTGCTTGCCGTAGATGCCGCTCACCAGGTCGCCATCCTCGTCGGCCAAGTACCACGTATTGCTACGACGTACACGGTAGTAGCCGTTGTAGAGCAGGTTGATCTCGTCGCCATAGAGGATCGACGAACCGTTGCGATAGACATAGATCGTGCGGCCCGAGGTACGGACATAACAGCCGTTCCAGAGGTCCTGGTAGTTGTCGGTGCAAGCGACGGATTTGCGGGTGGTCACCTCGTAACCGGAGTCCTCGAACCACAGGTCGTAGCGGTCGGACACCACATACTGCGCCTGCATCGTGAGGTAGGCCATCAGAGCTAATATAAAAGAGTAGATGCGTTTCATATACAGGGTATGATGCAAAATCTGTGCCAAAGGGATGGTAAATCGGTGAAGGAGTGAAGGAGTGAAGGAGTGAGGGGATTATTGTTACCGGTAGGAATACAGCCGCAAAGAAGAGCGGCAATAATGGATAAAAATAGGATTCGTTTCATAATATATTTGATTAGTTATTATCGATTTTAGATTAGGACGGGTGGCGGGATTCCGCGGAAATGATTTCCCAATGACCATTCTTATTAGCCCCTACTCTACGGATAATTTGTTTTTGTTTCAATGCAGACAAAAGTCTTTCCGCTTGCCGCGATGTAACGCCTAACTCTTCGCCTATCTTAACCGCTGATATTAATGGATTACCAGAAATCAACTGCAATATTTTCGCTTCTTTTATTCCGACATTTATTCCGACATTTATTCCGACATTTTCCTTAGAATTACCGACATCCACTCTTGGTTGTTCGGCATATTCCGCAGGTGGATTGATGACTAAATAACGGCTCTTCAGCTCCCATTGTTCGCCTAACAATAAGTTTCGGAAGAAACGCTCCAGATATATCGGCTCGTAATTGATACCTTGCACCGCGTTCTTATAATTAGCGCGCACAAGTGCATTACGAAAGTACCATGAATGAGCAGCAAACAATTCGTTATTCACCTCGTAGCCAATAGAACGCAGATATTGGATAGTAAAGACAGCCGTGGTACGCGTATTACCTTCTCCAAAAGCATGTATCTGCCATATGTCCGAAACGAACTTAGCCACATGCTCAATCAGTTCATCAGCGGATAAACCGCGGTAGTCAAACTGTTTCTCCCGATCAATCTCATAATCCAAAGCCCGACGCAGATCTTCCCAGTTTAAGTAATTGACAGTTCCACCCCGCAACACAAACTCTTTCTTGGTAATGTCATAATCCCGTATTTGCCCGGCACGTTTAAACACACCATTGAATATGCGGCGATGAAGAGAGATATAGCCATTCGTACTAAAATCCAAGGTCTGAGTCGCCAAAATCTTACTAATATTACCGGCAACTTTATCCGCTTCTTCTTTCTCATCATCGTCTTGCTCACGATGTCTCTTGCTTACGTAGTAAGCCTTTGTAAGTTTTTGTACTTCATCAATAGAAATCTCGCCCTCTATATTTCGTCTGGCAAGATCTTTCAAATATTCCGAGGTCTCCAGTCCATCTACTTGTTGCAAACCGATAGCGGTGCGCCAAATTTGCGCACGCTCTTTCTTATCGGGTTCTCCCTGACGGATATATTCCTCGAAATCGGGTGTATATGTAGGTATCTCTTTCATATTTATCTTGGGCGACGGAACTCGGCGAGGACGATGGCGGTGGCGATGGCGACGTTGAGGCTCTCGGAGGTGGGTTCGCCGGGAGGATAGGACGGGATGAAGAGCGGATGGGTGATCAGACGGCGCACGGCGGGAGAGATGCCGTTACCCTCGTTGCCCATGACGATGATGTTCGTCGTTGGTCGTTGGTCGTTGGTCGTTAGACTCTGCTCTTCGTACATGTTGCGGCCATCGAGGAGGGTACCATATACATTTACTATTTGGCCATTTACCATTTGTTCATTTATTTGGGCATTGAGCCATTGGGGGAGGTCCACGTAATGGATACGGACGCGGGCGAGGGCACCCATCGTAGCCTGGACCACCTTGGGACTATAGCAATCGGCGGTATCCAACGAACAAAAGATGTCACGCACACCGAACCAATCACAGGTACGGATGATCGTACCGAGGTTGCCGGGATCCTGAATGCCGTCGAGGGCGAGGATTAGATTGTCGTTGGTCCAGTCAGGGCCTCGTTGGTCGTTAGTCGCTGACGCTGTAAGACCGTCCTCCGGACTGTAAGACGGTTTGCGGAAGACGGCGATGACGCCCTGCGGGGTGCGGAGGGAGGAGAGCTGCTCGATAGCTACGCGGCCTACTTCCTCTTCCGTTATGAGTGCCTCGAGGCGGAAAGCCGAACGGAGTTCGTCGACACACTTAGGGCCTTCGGCCAGAAAGAGGCCGAGCTCATCGCGAAACTTCTTCTGCCGGAGGCTGCGATATGTTTTTAGTTGGGCTTTGCTGAGCATAGTCGTTAGTCGTTAGTCGTTAGTCGTTGGTCGTTGGATATTTTACAGGCCGAATAGTATTCGGCACAATAAACGTTGTTTCATAATGATAGTCGTTACGGGACAGAGCCTGGTCGTTGGATATTTTACAGGCCGAATAGTATTCGGCACAATAAACGTTGTTTCATAATGATAGTCGTTGGTCGTTACGGGACAGAGCCTGGTCGTTGGTCGTTGGATATTTTACAGGCCGAATAGTATTCGGTACAATAAACGTTGTTTCATAATGATAGTCGTTGGTCGTTGGACTTGGTCGTTAGTCGTTGGACTTGGTCGATGGACTTAGTCGAAGGTCCATTTGAGGCCGAGGCAGGGGTTGCACATGAAGCCCGAGCCGGAGAAATTGTAGGAGAACTCAATCTCGGTGCCGATATGCAGGTTGGGGCAACCGAACCACTGTCCCACGTTGTACCATAGTTGGGGTTCGCTCAGGATGCAGAACGACTGGCCGGAGGCGTCGCGCTGGCCCCAGACATCCAGGAAGCCGGAGAAACGCAGACCAGGAGCGGTGCAGAAATCGTTGCAACCCCAGACGAAGGTAAACTGCAGAGGTACACGGTTTTGAAGCTTGTTGTACGGGTCGGCGATGTACTTATAGAGCAACTCGAGATTGAAGACATTCTCATAGTCGTCGGTATGCAGGCAGTAGTTGACGCCGGCGAGGGCGGCATGGTGGATCGCATAACCGCGGAGGTCGCCTACGGCGTCTTTGTAGAGCCCGAGACCACCGTTGTACTCCAGCTGCAGACTCAGGTCGCAGGCAGGGGTCTGCTTCCAGAAATTAAAGCAGCGGGCTATCTCGGTATAGGCCTGGAAAGGCGTATTGTTGGGGTCGTTGGGATGGATATTGTAGTCGAGGTCGATGAAGGCGAAGGTAGAACCCCAGGGATCGGCATAGAAGAGTTCGAAAGTCGTGGTGACGCGATTGGAACGCTGGTTGGGACAGGCCGAATTGAGCGAACCAAAGTCGTAGTAGAGTTGCAGGTTGGTGCCTGCACTCGCGCTAAGCGAGCACAGACACAAGCCTACAATCAGCGATATTTTTAATTTCTTAGAAAAAAACATTAAAAACCTGTCTGTTGATTGATTTTAGTACTTCGCACTCCGAATCTTGATTTCTCCGAAATAAAATCAATCATCAGAAAAACATAAAAAAGTTATTCTCAATTATCCAGTTGCTCTTCTACTACGTGTTCTTCCACAAGGATGTTCTTCACCTCCCAAGTGGGACAGGTCTGACCGGCCTCGGTCTTGTAGCGGAAGCCGATATAGATGGTCTGGTTGTTCCACCGGCTAAGATCCATCGCACCAGAACTATAGTAGGTCCAGCTATTGGCATCGGGTACGCCGGTGGTGCCATTCCACTTGTTCCAAGGCAGTTGGGTCCATGTAGCGGAACGGGCATCATCCACAAAGTCGGTAGATACCCAGACGGTAACCTGCTGCTCGCGGGTCTCATCGAGCGGACCGTAGTTGAGCGCATGGTCGAACAAGAGGACCGGTTCGGTAGCATTCTTGAGACGGATCTTCGGGGTGACGAACCATCCCTCGCCGTAGTGCGGGCCACCTACGTAGGCCGAGCCGCGCATACCGTAGAGGTTGTCGAAGCGCCAGATATAGGAGATACCATCCTCCAGGTCATAGTGGAAGAGCTGGATCTTACCCAGGTTGCCTTCGCCGGCTACAGCCTGCTTGTAGTAAGTAGAGAGGTTGGCTGCCCATCCCTGGCCAAGCATGAAGGACATGGTCTCCTCGACGATGCCGGTGTTGGCATTCCAAGTGGTGCCGTCGAAGATGTACTCGGTAGCGACGTACAGCTTGGTCTTAGTATCATAGGTCATGAGCACCACTACCTGATCGGCTACGGCATACGGATAGGTGTTCTGCAGCCACTTAACTGCCTGGCCGTTCGCCGAAGCGGGCAGGATATGTGCATCTACGTCGGTGGAAGAATAAACTTCCCAGGTGACACCATCCTTATACAAGTAGAGGACCTCCTTGGTGGTGACAGGTGCGCCTACAGCTTCGGCGAAGTTGTAACGAACGCCGCAAAGGTAGTCGTCGTCCACCATCGGCAAGAACTGGGTCACCTGCGACTCGTTGGCCGGGGTGAGGTAGTTGGTATCGTCGCCGTAGAGGTTCTTATAGTCCTTGGCCTTCAGCTCGTACTGGATGGTCTGGTTGAAACGCTCCAGGTAGGCGGGTTGTCCCTCGTCAATGAGGTACGTAATGTTGCAGGTAGAACCCGGATCAAACTGCGGATACTTGCTATAGATGAAGGCCGGTACGTACTGATCGGCGGTAGCAACATCGTTGAAGCAGCGCTTCTCGCCTACGAGCGCGAGGGCCGGGACATTCAGATCGGTCTGGTTGACCGAGTCAAGATCAGCGGCAAAACGACGGTTGGTCTTGTTGTCCGCGATGGTCTTGTAGTCGTCGCTGGTGAGGGTATATTCGATGGTGGTCACGACCGACTTCTGGGGATCGCCGTTGTCCATATATTTCTCATCGAAATAGTTGTCACAGGCTGCAAACAAGAACGCTACCGCTGTAAGACCGCATGCGAGCATGCTATAGGACCGCGTTGCTGTAAGACCGCGCATAAATGCGCTATATGATTTTATCGTTTTCATAATGCTAAAATTCTTCATTTTTAATTTTTAATTCTTAATTCTTAAAACTGAAGTTTTAAGCGTATGTTCCACTGACGTCCCTTGTTGTAGAAGAAGTAGATATTGTCCTTCGTGTTCTCGGAGACGGTCTGCGTAGCGGTATTAGCCGACCATGCTTTCTCGATGTAGTACTGGTTGAGTACGTTGGTCACGTTGCCGGCGATGGTAGCGCGTAGGGGTCCCATCTCGAAGGTGTAGCTGGCGCGCAGGTCGAGCGAACCGCCGAGCGGACAACGATACGGCTCCACGATCTTCATCTCCTTGCCCAGGTTGAGGTTGGATCCGGAGAAGGAATAGTAGGAGTAGTTGCGGTCGTAGAGGGTATATTCACCACCGATACGCAGGCCCTTGATGGGCTTGAAGAGGATACCGAAGTTGGCGGTAGTCTGTGCCTGGCCGCCGACGTGGATACCCTTCATATTGATCTTAGCCCAAGCGTGGTCGGGTGCACCGATCGTGGTACGCTGGCCGTCGGCCGTCATGGCAAAGCCATGCTCGTCGTATGCGCGTCCGATGACGGAGTCGCTATCCCACTTCCAGTCGCCAAGCGAAACCATAGCGGAGAGTTCGAGCCACTTGGTAGGACGTGCCTTGGCCTCAAACTCCAGACCCATATGGCGTGCGTTGACGCCGGTCATGTTCATATAGTAGGCGGTCTGGTCGGGATCGGAGAGGTTGCCGTACTTGGTCATCGACTTGTCCATCCACTCGGTGAAGTAGCCGTTGACATGGACCATAGCGTACTGGTTCTCAAATCCGTAGCCGAGTTCGACGCTGGCGATCTTCTCGTTGCGGGCCTCGTTGTTGATGGCGTTGGAGGTGCTGACCGACATATAGACGGCCTGGTACTTCGGTGCGCGGGAGATGAAGCCGGCATTGAGGAAGACGTTGTGGTACTTAGCGAACTTATAGTTGACACCACCTTTGACCGTTCCGCTGAAGCGCAGCACGGAGTCGCGTGCGGTGACGTTGTCGTAGTAGTAGCGGTCGGTACGCCAGTTGTGGTTGAATGCCATGGAGGCGTTGATGAAAGCAGAGAGGTTGTTCTTGCTGTACTCAAGGCTTCCGAAGATACCTTCCTGAACGATGGTACCGGTATAGTCGCGATATGCGACATCTCCTACGCCGAGCTTCTCATAGAGCCATGCGTCGTCATTGCGCTTGGGGTTGTTCTCGGGCAGTACGCTGGCGCGGGTAGCATCGATATAGTAGCTACCGCCGAAGAGGTCGGAGATGACAGCCTGGTGGATACCCTGGTACCAGCGAACATCCACACCGGCGGTAAGTTCGAGACAATCCAGGAACTTGGTATCGTAGGTGGAGACAAGTCCTACCCAGTTGTGGTAGTTACGATTCTCGCAGATGACGAGTTCGGAACCGTAGGGGCTGGCTGCGTTGATCTCCTGGACCTTGCCATAGTCGAACATACCGGTGACCGGGTCACGGAAGGTGGTGGTCACAAGGCCGTTGTACGCACCGCGGGTGAGGTCGCTATAGCTATAGGTGGAGTTCAGACCATTCTCGGCCGTGCGTCCGAAACCGCGTCCGATAGATACGTAGGCGGTGGTGGAGAGACTGCTCTCGGAATTGATCTGCCAGATATGGTTGAGCGAGATCTGGGGCTTGTGGTACTGGTTGTAGTTGGTACCGGCCTGCTCGCCGCGAAGGTCCTTACCATAGGAGGGGTTGTACTGACGACGGTCCATACCGCTCGGCATATACTGCTCTACCCTGTTCCACTCGGCCAGGGTCAGTGCGCCGCTGGAGCCCGAAGGACGTGTCCAGTGGTGCTGAGGAGCACCAAAGCCGGAGAGCGAGAGCTGGTGATGGTCGTTAATACGCTTGGAGATATTGGCGAAGTAGCTATAGCCCTGGAAACCTGTTCCTTGCACATAGCCGTCACCCCAGGTGCGGCTACCCATGACGGTGATCGCCCAGCCGCTCTTAAGAAGACCTGTGGAGACGGAGAACGCTACCTTGTTGTAACCGTCGTTACCCATGGCGTAGCTAAGGAAGCCGCCCTTCTTAGCGTCGATACCACGCGTCACGATATTGATCGTACCGCCGACGGAGGGAGCCGAGAGCTTGCTGGCACCCATACCGCGCTGGGTCTGCATGACGGAAGTCACGTCGCTGAGTCCCTGCCAGTTGGACCAATAGACGGTACCACCCTCCATGTCGTTCATAGGCACACCGTTAATCATGGTGGCTACGTTGGTGTTGTCGAAACCACGCATCCAGATCTCGGAGTCGCCCCAACCGCCACCAACACCGTTGGCGTGTACGCCCGGCGTGTTCTTGAGCACTTCGGGGAATTCCAGACCGGCGATACGCTCCTCGATCTCGAGGGCATTGATCTGACTGACGGCTACAGGCGTCTGCTGGGTACGAGCCATCTGGCCCGTGATGGTAACGTCCTGAAGCGAGACAGAGGCCTGCTCCATGCGGATAAGGCCCAGGTTACCGCGCTTGGCAGCCATCTCGAGGCTGGCATAACCCACGTAGGAGAGTTGCAACTTGTGGTCAGGCTGCACCATGAGCTGGAAGTGACCATCGAGGTCGGTGACCGTTCCGTTGGTAGTTCCAAGTTCCATAACAGTAACGCCAATCAGCGGTTCGCCGGTCTCGGCGTCCACTACGGCACCTGTTACTTTCTGCGCCTGAGCAAACATCACAGCGGATGTCAGCAGGCAGAAAAACAAAGTAAATAGTTTTTTCATAAAGAATAATTAATAGAAAAAAACAATAAAAACCCGTCTGCTGATTGATTTTAGTACTGCGTACCTGCATCTTATTCCGCTAAAATGCTCTTATAAATACATTTAACGATTATTTGATCCGAATAATCTGCATCTCAACGAGATTAAAATCAATCATCAGAAAAACATAAAAAAGTATTTATTTATATATTTCGTTTAGCACTTTTGCGAGTCGGATGCCGGCGATGTAGAGTTGGAACTCCATGGGCTCGTGCCAGCGATAGACGTAGTGCCAGGAGTTGCCGTCCCAGGTCTGCTGGTAGCGGTAGATCTCCTCGGTGATGTGGTAGCTATAGATCAGCAGGTCCGCATCAGAAGCCTGCTCTATCTCGCGCTTGCGGTCGGCATACGCACGCTCCAGCATATCCGCATACTCGGTATAGGAGTAGCCTTGGGAGGAGATGAGCTTCTCGTCCCAGACACTATGGAGGTTAGTGTCGCGGCCGAACCACTTCATCTTCACCGCATTACCGCCCTTATCGTCCATATGGGCCATATGCATCGGACAATAGCGGTCGCCGGAGAGATGGATGAGGAAGCGCAGGGTATGGGGATTGGTTTCAGATTTATGATTTATGATTTCAGATTTTATACTATCCAGCGCGCGATAGAGGTTGCCGCCCTCGGCGGGATAATGGACGAGGGCATCGGCTACCTCAGCGTCGGTGAGTCCCGGCGGAAAGTCCTGGTAGTGCCATCCGTCGCGGATGGACTCGGGGTAGATGGTGTCGGACTTGATCTCGTCCGCCCAGTTGGCCCAGTAGATGATACCATGGTCGCCCAGGGTCTGGTCGACGGCACGGCGGGCACGGCGGGTGAGGTTGTCGTACGCAATCTTAGCGATAATACGATGGCCCTCCTGTCCCCAAGAGAGGACGGGCATCGCGTACGCGCATGCGCACACTACTAATAATAAGGAGAGTAGCGTGCGATTGTGAATAGATTTCATAATGCTCTGAAGATTTAACGCTGCAAAATTACAAAAAAAATCTCACATACGCAAATTTTAGAGAAAGAAATTTTGAAAAAAGGAAATAGGATGCAACGATAGCAACCCCTCGGCGACGGACGCCCCCATGCGTCCCCTCCCCGCTCCGCGCCCCCTGCGCGGAGATGTACTATCGCTACGGGGTTCTATCGTTCGCAAAACTGCAGGAAAAAGAAAAACGCCCTCGCTGTGTGGCGAGGGCAGGAAAATGACCTATAGGAAGCTCTTAATTAGGTGCCTTACAAACTGGATTATACACTTTCACATTGCTAATATAAGGCTCTTTGCTACTTGTCGTAGAAATATTTCTTTTTACAATAGCTTTTCCATCAGTAAAATGTACCACATAACTTTCATGTCCTCTTTCCCCATCGGATTTTTCCCAATCAAATTCAACATCTACAGCACCTTCCTTTACTACATAGGAATTAATAACAATTTCAACCTGCCTGGATGAATAGTTGAATACTTCAACATACACATATGCTCCAGGAATTTCATTTACCGTACAAGAAGCATAGTTTCCGGCATAAGCGCATAAGGTCATTAACACACATGCGCACAAAGACATTAACTTTTTCATTTTAATACTGATTAGAAGTTCTACATATAGGGTTATAAACTCTTACATTTGTGACGGTCGGCGAGATATAGGAATTTTCCGTAAAATAGCCGCGATCGACCTCCCCTTTCCCGTTACTAAAATGCACCAAAACAGTCTCATGTTGAGATTCACCTTCTTTTTCCCAATCAAAAGCCACTTCTACTGTTCCTTCTTTTAGTCCATACGAAGTAACCTTGACTATGTAACGATCTCCAGATGCACTTACTGTAGCATAAATGTATGCACCTGGAATTTCATCAACTTTACATGAAGACGACCCGGAATTGTTATCAGCATAAATTCCTAAGACCATCATCATACATGCCAATAATGATAATAATCTTTTCATTTTGGTTTGTTGGCGGTTATATCCCATCGCCTCATCGGTTTTTTAGATTGATAAATTAAGTATAATCCCATATATAAAGAAATATGAGCGCTTCCTTATCTGCTCCAAGGCTGTAGGAAATGCCCATAACAACGATAAGTCACGCCCATATACGATATGGACGCTTGCAGACTTATTTGTGTTGTTACTCATTGAACTTCCTACATTCTGGAGCAACCCAATAAATCGCAAACGCGAATTTTCAATATGTCTTGTCAGTCCTTTCGGAAAGACGGTGCAAAATTACAAAAAATAAATTACATATGCAAATAAATTTTGTATTTTTCTGGAAAATCTGGGATTTCCGGAACATTGCGCTAATCCGGAAGCGTAGGAAGAGCGAAATCATAGCAGGCAGATAAAGGCATGACAGGGGGGGGATATTGGAACATGCAACCTTTGAGCACCATTTGAGAATCCATTGCGCATCCTTTCAGCATCCATTGAGCACCCATTCAGCATCCATTGAGCATCCATTGAGCATCCATTGGAAACAGGAGGATGACAAAGGGGAAGAGAAAAGAAAATCCCCCACTCTACGAGAGAGAGGGGGATTTTGGAAATCGCCCATATATGGTCGATACTACTTCACTTCTTAGCCACAAGGGCACGATGGAATTACTTCACTTCTTAGCCACAAGGGCACGATGGAATTACTTCACTTCTTCGAAGTCCACGTCTTCGGCGCCGGAGTTGGAGTTGGAGTTATCCGAACCCGGTTGAGGACCTTGCGGACCTGCCTGAGCGCCTTGTGCCTGCTGCTGTGCAGCGTACATCTCGGCGGAGGCGGCTTGGAAGGCGTTCATGAGCTTCTCGCAAGCGGCTTCGCATGCATCGGCATCACGCTTCTCATAGACCTCTTTGAGTTCCTTGAGGGCATCCTCGATCGGGGTTTTCTTGTCAGCCGGGATCTTGTCGCCCAGTTCGCGGAGCTGCTTCTCGGTCTGGAAGATGGTAGCGTCAGCCTTGTTGAGTTTCTCAGCCTGCTCCTTAGCGCGCTTATCGGCCTCGGCGTTAGCTTCTGCCTCTGCCTTCATGCGCTTGATCTCGTCGTCGGAGAGACCGCTGGAAGCCTCGATACGGATCTTCTGCTCCTTACCGGTAGCCTTATCACGAGCGGTCACGTTGAGAATACCGTTGGCGTCGATATCGAAGGTCACCTCGATCTGCGGTTCGCCACGACGTGCCGGCATGATGCCATCGAGGTGGAAGATACCAATCTGCTTGTTCTGGGCAGCCATAGGACGCTCACCCTGGAGCACCTTGATCTCTACGGACGGCTGGTTGTCGACAGCGGTGGTGAAGGTCTCAACCTTCTTGGTCGGGATGGTGGTGTTGGCCTCGATCATCTTGGTCATCACGCCACCCATGGTCTCGATACCGAGCGACAGCGGGGTTACATCCAAGAGGAGGACATCCTTAACGTCACCGGTAAGCACACCACCCTGGATAGCAGCACCTACGGCTACTACTTCATCGGGGTTAACGCCCTTGGACGGGGCCTTGCCGAAGAACTTCTCTACAGCAGCCTGGATAGCCGGGATACGGGTAGAACCACCTACGAGGATGATCTCGTCGATATCCGATACGCTGAGTCCGGCATTCTGCAGGGCCGTGCGGCACGGTGCGATGGTACGCTGGATGAGGTCGTCGATGAGTTGCTCGAACTTAGCACGCGTCAGGGTCTTTACCAAGTGAGCCGGTACACCGTTAACAGGCATGATATACGGCAGGTTGATCTCGGTAGAGGTGGTGTTGGAAAGCTCAATCTTAGCCTTCTCAGCAGCCTCTTTCAGACGCTGCATAGCCATCGGGTCTTTGCTGAGGTCGGCACCGCCGTTCTCAGCCTTGAACTCCGAGACGAGCCAGTCGATAATACGATGGTCGAAGTCGTCACCGCCGAGGTGAGTATCACCGTCGGTAGCCTTTACCTCGAATACACCGTCGCCGAGCTCGAGGACGCTGACATCGTGGGTACCACCACCGCAGTCGAAGACTACGATCTTCATATCCTTGTTGGACTTATCGAGTCCGTAAGCCAGGGCCGCAGCCGTAGGCTCGTTGACGATACGACGTACGTTGAGACCTGCGATCTCGCCGGCTTCCTTGGTAGCCTGACGCTGCGAGTCGTTGAAGTATGCCGGTACGGTGATGACGGCCTCGGTGACCTCTTGACCCAGGTAGTCTTCAGCGGTCTTCTTCATCTTCTGAAGGATGACAGCCGAGATCTCTTGCGGGGTATAGAGACGTCCGTCGATGTCTACACGCGGGGTGTTGTTGTCGCCCTTAACTACTTTATACGGTACGCGCTCGATCTCCTTCTGCAGGCGGTCGTAGCTCTCACCCATGAAGCGCTTGATAGAATAGACGGTCTTGGTCGGGTTGGTAATAGCCTGACGCTTAGCCGGGTCACCCACCTTACGCTCGCCGCCCTCTACGAAGCCGACAACCGAAGGCGTAGTACGCTTGCCCTCCGAGTTGGCAATTACAATAGGTTCGTTGCCTTCCATTACAGCAACGCAGGAGTTGGTAGTTCCTAAATCGATTCCAATAATCTTAGACATAGTTGTATGTGTTTTTTAGTTAATATTCCAATTTTAAGACCGCTTCGCTGAAAGATCGTTTCACTGAAAGACCGTTCACTGTCGTTCACTGAAAGACCACTTCGTTGAAAGACGAGTCACCCTATATATGACAAATCCCGTGCCAAAAGGGGAAAGGCACGGGATTGGTCGATTTTTGGCAGTACAGGACTGACAAAATGGCAGATTATGGATTGTCGAGCATTTGGCGAACCTTGCGGAAGAAGATACGGGAGGAGCCTATATGCCCCTTGTAGCGATCCAGGTCCCAGGTGATGGTCCGCACGTCGGGATAGCATCGGCGTAGGTGCTCGGCATTGAGGAAGGGAACTATCTCATCACGCGTAGAATGGAAGACATAGAGCGGCGAACGGGGTGTCCATGTCGGACATATGCTATCCCCCACTCCGTCCAGCGGATAGTGAACCAGGCTGGAGCGAAGCAGTCCACGGTAGAGTTGGGAGGCCGCAGGTGTGGAAAGATCCATACCGGCAGGCGTCAGCCAATGCGACAAGCGATGGTTAGGCATGCGGAAATAGAGCGAGAGCATATGGTACTGCTTGGTTGCAATGTAGCGGGTATAGCATCGCTCCAAGGCGGGGGTAAAGAAGGTGCTGAGCGGCAGATCAATATCGTAGGCCTCGCACGTACCGGCTACCAGCAGAGGTATGAGTGCCGGCATATCAGCCCGGCCGGTCTGCAGCGCCATCTCATAGATAGAAGCGACATCGATAGGGGCACTGCCGGCAAAACACTGCCGAACATGGATGCGGTCGGCATACTCCTCTTCCAGGAGCCGAAGCGTCCAGAGTGCCGCGGCGCCGCCCTGGGAATAGCCCACGATATAGATGCTATCCAGCGAAATACCGAGGGAGAGGCTATCCAGCATGGGTTGCAGGCCCAGCAGCATATCGACGGTATTACGCGCGGTGAGCGCACCATGAAGATAAGGATGAGTGCGTTCGCAGGTGATGCCGTAGCCGATATAGTCGGGCATGAGTAGCACGTAGTTGTCGCGAAACGCCTTAGCCTCACCGGTAGCTTTTTGCGAAGGCGACTCATCGCAGGCCGCTATGGTATAGTGCGGGATGAGGATGATTCCCTGAGCCGAGTCGGGAATGCTGAGCAATCCGGACAGGCGGATAGAGTCACCATGCTGATCGACCGACATATAGGTGACGGCCTGCTCTCGCACCTCGGCATAGCCCAAGAGCCATGCCGAGAGGAGCAGCAGTATGAGAACGGATCGACGCATCATTGTACCGGTTGCCCCTGGATGGTATAGAGTCGGTCGTCGGAGAGGATATAGACCTGACCCTCGCGGATGAGCTTCTGTGCGGGATTGGAAGGATTGGTATATACCGCCGGAGCGTCGGTGCCGGAATTAGCCTGATATACCGCGCGCAGCACGATGCCGTCGGCCAGGTTGCCAGGCAGCACTTCCCAGCGCAGGAAGGTGAAGCCCTGGATATAGGGTTCGTGAGGCACCGCCCAGGTCTGGGACTCCATGTAATGGAGCGTACTATCCGGACGGAGATAGGTGACGTTCACGATCTGGTCCTCAAACTGCAGGTCAGTAGCCACACCAATGATATTGTAGAATTCCTTCCACACGTCAGCCGTCTGATAGAGGTTGATATAGTCCATCGGGACGTAGAGGATGCAGGTCTGCTTGTTCACATTATACAATGCACGCGCAGGAATAGACTGCGGCGTGATAGCGTAGTTATGAATCGCCATGAGTTTGGAGCATCCGTAGAAAGCATCTTGGCTGATCGTAGAGACCGAAGCCGGGATGATGACCTCCTCCAAGCCCGTAGAGCCCTCCAATACACTGGTAGCGAGGGTCTTGATGCCAGCAGGAAATTCAAAGTGCTTCAAGGCCGTACAGAGCGCAAAGCCGTATGTGCCGATAGAGTTCACGGATGCCGGAATCGTCACGTCCTTAAGCAGGGACATACTATAGCACAGATACCCGGGGATCGTCTGCACACTATCGCCAAAGACGAAGGACGTGATCTTCGAACTGGTGCTATAGAACGGTGCGCTAACGTCTGTGCCGATGGAGCAGGTCTTAGGCAGCCATGTAACAGCAGTTGTCGGGTTTCCCTGGAATGCTTTACTGCCAATATAGGTCACGGACTGAGGGATCGTGATATTCGTCAGTTTGCAGTTGTAGAATGCCCGTTGGTTGATGGTCGTTATGCCTTCGTGCAGGGTCACATTCGCCAATTTGGAACAACCATAGAAAGCGTCCGTACTGATCGTGGTCAAGGTCGCCGGCAGTTCGATAGACTCCAGCGACGTACAGCCCTCCAAGAAACTAGCCGGCAGCGTCTGCTGCGTCACCGGCAGGTTGATGGATTTCAGACGTGTGCAGAAGGCGAAAGCAAATGTACCCAGCGATTTAACCGAAGGCGGCAGCACGATGGTATCCAGCAGGCTCATGCTCTTGCACAGATAGGCAGGAACCGTCTGCACGCTATCGCCAAAGGTAAAGGACGTGATTTGTGAGTTCGTGCTGTAGAACGGTGCGCTATCGTCCGTACCGATGGAGCAGTTCTTCGGCAGCCATTTGACACACTTGATCGGGTTGCCTTGGAAGGCCTTATTGCCGATAGAAGTCACGGTGCTCGGGATAATGATTGTATCTAGTTTGCAGTTGTAGAACGCCCGCGTATTGATGGTTGTTATGCCTTCGTGCAGGTTCACATTCGCCAATTTGGAACAGCCATAGAAAGCGTCCGTACTGATGGTGGTCAGCGTTGCCGGCAGTTTGATGGACTCCAGCGAGGTACAGCCCTCCAAGAAACTAACCGGCAGGGTCTTCTGCGTCACGGGCAGATTGATGGATTTCAGACGTGTGCAGAAGGCGAACGCATACGTTCCTAAGGAGCTCACCGAAGGCGGCAGCACGATGGTATCCAGTTGGCTCATGCTCTTGCACAGATAGGCAGGAACCGTTTGCACTTGATCGCCAAAGGTGAAAGAGGTGATTTGTGAGTTCGTGCTATAGAACGGCGCATTGTCTTCCGTACCTATGGAGCAGTTAATCGGCAGCCAGGTGACCGACTTGATGGGGTTGCCGTAGAATGCCTTATTGCCGATCGATGTCACCGTACTCGGGATAACGATCGTATCCAGGTTACAGTTATAGAACGCACGCATGTTGATCGCGGTCAGTCCCTCGGGCAGATTGATGCTGCCGAGCTTCACGCAGCCATAGAACGCATCCGAGCCAATGGACGTGATGGATGCCGGCAAAACAACCGACTGCAAGTTGGAGCATCCTTCGAAGGTCGAGGTACCCAAAGAGGTCACAGGATAGGTGTAATTGTTATAGTACACCGAGGCCGGAACGGTCAGGTTGATATAACTCCCATAGACCGAATTGCCCGTCGTTTGGTCTTTGACCAAAGAAGCGGTAGTATTACCCAAAGAATAGTAGAGACCATCTATCAAGACCGTCTCGGCAAAGAGCGAAGTGCTCATACAGAGCACCGCTAAACAAAGAAAAAATTTCTTCATTAGTATATATATCAGTTTGTTACGTTAAGTCGTAGCCATAATGGCGGAGTCGCCCCTGGTTGGAACGCCAGTCGCGATCCACCTTGACGAAAAGCTGGAGGAATACCGGTTTCTGGAAGAACTCCTCTATATCTTTGCGCGCGAGCGAGCCCACGCGCTTAAGGGCCGAACCGGCGCGACCGATGATGATGCCCTTCTGGCTCTCCCGCTCGCAGTAGATGACCGCAGAAATCTCGATGAGATTTTGCGTCGTTTGTCGTTTGTCGTTGGTCGTTGGCGCTTCCGAATGATCGATGAACGACTCCACCTCCACCTCGACGGAGTATGGTATTTCCTTGTCGTACTGGAGCAGTATTTTCTCGCGTATGATCTCGTTGACAAAGAAGCGGGCGGGTTTGTCGGTGAGTTGGTCCTTTGGGAAGAAGGGCGGTCCGTCGGGCAGGGCCTCGCGAATAGCGTCGAAGAGTTGGCTAACGCCGAAGCGTTCCTGGGCCGAGATCGGGAAGATGCGGGCCTCAGGCAACTGGGCATGCCAGAACTCGACGAGACGCTCCAGAGTGTCTTGCGTCGTGAGGTCGATCTTATTGATGACGACAAAGACCGCGGGCGTCGCCCGCTGTTGGACCGCTCCGCTGTTAGACCGTTGCACTGTTAGACCGCTGGCGCTGTTAGATATTCTCTTGACTTTGTCAAGGAAGTCGGCATTGCGCTCGGGGTTGTCCTGCACCTCGGTGACGTAGAGCAGCACGTCGGCATCCACAAGGGCCGAGCGCGAGAACTCGAGCATCTGTTCCTGAAGACGATAGTTAGGGGAGAGAACTCCCGGCGTATCGGAATACACCATTTGGAAGTCCTCTCCGTTGACGATGCCCAAGATACGATGGCGGGTGGTCTGTGCCTTGGATGTGATGATGGACAGACGTTCGCCAACGAGGGCATTCATAAGGGTGGACTTGCCAACATTGGGGTTGCCCACAATGTTGACAAATCCGGATTTATGATTACATGATGGCGTCATACAGTTCTTGCGTCGAGTTGAAGAGCTTAGCCGGCGAGAGCTTGGTCACCTTGCAACCGCACTTCTGCTGGATAGCCTTGAGGTCAATCTTCTTGGGGTCACCCATGAGGATGATGGTGACAGGTTTACCCTTGACGTTCTCTTCGTAGAAGCGCTCGATGTCGCTAAAGGTGAGGGCATCAATAGCTGCAGCGTTGACGCGAGCAGGATCGTCGGTGTAGCCCAGACGCTTCCAGTACTCGTAGGTAGCCGCCTTGCTACGCATCGAGGGCTTAGCGGTCTGTGCAGCCTGCTTGAGGGCCGACTTGAGCGCCACGAGCTGGGTAGAATCCTGCGGCATATCGGTGAGGATATCCATGTAGACGTTGATAGCGTCTACCACCTTGTCGCTCTGGGTACCTACGTAGCCATAGAAGTAGCAATCCTTACCGGGCAGCGAAGGCGTAGCATTGACACCGTAAGCGGTGTAAGCCATGGAGCGCTTTACGCGGATCTCGTTCATGATGACGCCGGTGAAACCACCCGAGAGGTACTGGTTGAAGGCGTCGGACTGTACATCCATTGCGATATCATACGGACGACCGTTGATATAGAAATAGAGGTCAGCCTGCTGCACATTGCTATTCGGCAAGAAGAGCACGGTCGGCTTGTCGTAGGTGACGCGGTCCTGGATGAACGGCGAGTTGGACGGCTTCATACCTTCGGTAAGCGGGAGCTCGCGAACGAGTGCGTCTTTGTCGAGCGTACCGCAGTAGAAAACGTCGAGTGCATAGGTACGTGCCGAAGCGATGAGCTGCTGTACCTTGACGCCATCGAGCGTCCAGATGTCGGCAAACTTCACCTCGTCGAGGTAAGCGGATTTCTTGCCATAGAGGGCATACTGCATGAGGGCCGACTTCTGCACAGCCGTACGTTTCTGACGGCTGAGACGCGAGAAGAACTCCGAACCCTTGACGTTATCTAGCTGCTTCTGCTCGAGGTACGGCATGAGGAGCTGACGGTTCACAAGATTCATGATCTTGTTGATATTCTCGTCCTCGCCGGAGATAGAGATGGTGAAGTAGGAGTCGCTACATCCATAGGAGATGTCGGCACCCAGTTCGGCCAGCTGTACCTTGAAGTCCTCACCCTTGGTAGCAGGAGCACCCATGATACCGGCATCGCTCATAAGGGCGGTTGCATACGGAAGCATCGGCATCTCGTGTGCACCTACACCGTAGCGCAGCGTGAGCGTAAAGATATCGTTCTTATTATTAGGCGTCATATGGAGCGTTACGTTCTCACCGAGCGAGCTTACCTGCACGTCGTTGAAGTCGTTGAAGGTCTGCTTGAGTTCGCCCTTAGGCAGCTGTTGGAAGGCCTCGGCATACTCGGTCTTGGCATTCTTAACCGGGTCGAGCGGCTTGATATTGGGCTTCGGCAGGGTCTTGGGCTTCTGGGTCTTGGTGTCCTCGTCGAAGGAAACGGTCATATGGTCGGCATTGAAATACTTCTTAGCCACGCGTACGATTTCGTCCTTGGTGAGGGCCTGGATCTTCTCGTTGGCGGTGAAGATGTCGTCGGTCGGCTTGCCATAGGTGAAGGCATCCACAAGGGCGCTCATCTTATAGCTGGGATTCTCGTTGGTCATCTTCTCGCGCTGCGCATACATACGCTTCACGTTGGCGATCAGTTCGTCATCGATATTACCCGATTTGATCTTGTCGATCTCACGCATGATGATCTTCTCGGTAGTAGCATCGTCCTCAAACATCTGCTGGTTTGCATCATAGTACGGTACAGCCTCGATGATGAGACGACCGGTATTGCGGCGTGCATCGCTGTAAACGCCGGCGAATTGTACATCACCCTTGGTGTTGATCTTATCGAGCAGACCGGTCTGGCCGTTGTAGAGCAGAGCGCAAACGAAGTCGAGCACATCCTGATCGGGATCGCCCTCCTTGACGCCCGGATAGATCCAGGTGACCATCGGGTTGTAGCCCAGGTTGTAGTGCTTCTTGCCGGTGAGCTTCACCTCGGGATACGACGGACGCTCGGGCAGGTCCTTGGGCTGCAGGCGACCGAAGGTCTCAGCGATCATCGGTTTGGTGGTCTCGGTATCGAAGTCACCAACGATGATAAGTGCCATGTTGTTAGCTACATACCATGTGTTGTAGAACTCAATCAGACGCGAGAGACGCGGGTTCTTGAGGTGCTCGGGCAGACCGATCACGTCACGCTCGTAGGGGCATCCTTTGTAGATGTCGGCAAAGAGCTGCTTCTGAGCTTGGGACGACGGGTCGTTGGCGTACATGTTGTACTCCTCGAACACGTTCTCCAACTCGGCCTGGAAGGTACGGAATACCGGATCAATCAGACGATCGGAGAAGATAGTCAACCAGCGATACATCTCAGCAGCCGGGAACGAGTTGTGGTAAGCCGTCAGGTCGTAGGACGTATAGGCATTCACACCCTCGGCACCGATGAGGTCGAGCATATTGAAGAAATCCTCGGTAGAGGAGATCTTAGCCTCGCGCATGGAGCACTCGTTGATCTGGGTAGCAAGCGCCTCGCGCTGCTTAGGATCAGTGGTCTCGCTGTACTGATCATAGAGCGCGATGATAGAGTCGTAGATGGGTTTCTCTTGCTCCCAATTGAGGGCGCCGATACGCTGCGTACCCTTGAAGAGCATATGCTCCAAGTAGTGCGCCAGTCCGGTGTACTCTACGGGTTCATCCACGGCACCGGCACGAACTACTACGTAGCCCGTTACATCCGGCTGGTCGTGGTCTTCCCACAGCATGACCGTCAGACCGTTGTCTAACTTGTACTCCGTCAGTCCCTCGCGGGTAAAAGCGGAGACGTAGGCGATGCTGCATACGAGCAGCAGAGCGCTAAGTAGAATCTTTTTCATAATTTAAAAATTTTATTTATTCTGATTAATCTGAATATTCTGAATAATCTGATTATTCGGTTTACCATTCTAATAATACTTTGCCGCATTGGCCGCTGACCATGACATCGAAGCCTTTTTGGAAGTCGTTGAAATGGAAGCGGTGGGTGATGACAGGCGAGAGGTCGAGTCCACCGAGGATCATCTGCTCCATCTGGTACCATGTTTCCCACATGCGTCGTCCGGTAATGCCCTTGATGGTCAGCGCATTGAAGATGACGTCAGACCAGTTGACCTTGGTGTCGGACGGCAGGATACCGAGTTGGGCGATATTAGCGCCCTTGTACATATGCTCGATCATGTCGTTGAAGGCAGCGGGTGCACCCGACATTTCGAGTCCCACATCAAATCCGCGTATGCCGAGCTGGTACATGGCGTCAGCGATCGTCTCGCCCTTAGAGCCATCGACGGTGAGCGTAGCTCCCATTTTCTTGGCGATTTCCAGTCGAAGTGGGTTGATATCCGTTACAACAATATTCTTCGCGCCCGCGAAGCGGCAAATACCGGCTGCCATCGTACCGATGAGTCCTGCGCCCGTGATGAGTACATCTTCGCCCAGAAGCGGGAAAGCGAGGGCGGTATGGGTGGCATTGCCGAAGGGATCCATGATGGCGGCAAAGTCGTCGGGTATCTCCGGACGGAGCTTAACGACGTTGGACTCGGGGATGGTGACATACTCTGCAAAGCAGCCATCCTTGCCCATGATGCCGACGGAGATGGTATTCTCGCATACGTGGCCCATGCCTCGGCGGCAGTTACGACAATGACCGCAGACGATATGTCCCTCGGCCGTGACGCGTTCGCCGACGCTGAAGTTGCGCACACCCTGCCCTACTTCTACCACTTCGCCCACGAACTCATGGCCCATAGTATATGGCGGACGGCAGTGGGTCTGGGACCAGGCGTCCCACTTGTACATATGCAGGTCGGTACCGCATATAGCGGCTTTCTTGACCTTGATGAGTACATCGTTGACACCCACCTCCGGCATCGGCACCTCTTCCATCCAAATACCGGGTTCAGCATATTTCTTAACAAGCGCTTTCATAAGCTTTCGACTTTCGACTTTTGACTTTCTACTATTTCAACACTGCAAGTTCTGTGCCAATCTTCACAAAGGCGGCTACACATTTATCCAGTTGTTCGCGCGTATGGGCGGCCGAAACCTGGACGCGGATACGTGCTTGGCCCTGCGGCACAACGGGATAATAGAAGCCCGTGACGTAGATACCCTCTTTCTGCAGTTCGGCCGCGAAGACCTGGCTGAGTTTAGCATCATAGAGCATGACGGCGCATATAGCGGACTGCGTTGGCTTGATATCGAAGCCGGCCGCCTTCATACGCTCTACGAAGTAAGCCGTATTCTCATGGAGGCGATCCTGCAGTTCGTTGCTGCGGGTGAGAATCTCGAAGGTCTTGATACCGGCCGCAGCAATCATCGGCGGGATGGAGTTGGAGAACAGATACGGACGGCTACGCTGACGCAGCAGGTCGATAATCTCCTTCTTACCGGTAGTGAATCCGCCTACCGAACCACCAAAGGCTTTGCCTAAGGTACCGGTCAGTATCTCAATCTTACCGCGCAGGTTGTATTGCTCGGTCACACCGTGTCCGGTCTTGCCGACAACACCGGCTGAGTGGCTCTCATCGACCATAACGAGGGCGTTATATTTCTGTGCCAACTCGTAGATCTTATCCAGCGGGCATACATTACCGTCCATCGAGAAGACACCGTCGGTAGCGATGATACGGAAGCGTTGTGCCTGGGCAGCCTGCAGTTGTTTCTCCAGGTCTTCCATATCGCCGTTAGCGTAGCGGTAACGAACAGCCTTGCACAGACGCACGCCGTCGATGATAGAAGCGTGGTTCAG
>Ga0247611_10001741_pt1 | contig 38085 bp, 51 predicted proteins | sample 177DNAGHGhighgp2_FD_192422 | JGI IMG/M metagenome (GOLD analysis project Ga0247611, IMG submission 192422) | Sheep rumen microbial communities from Palmerston North, Manawatu-Wanganui, New Zealand - 1770 DNA GHGhigh gp2 | ecosystem: Host-associated > Mammals > Digestive system > Stomach > Rumen... | reverse complement strand
CATGAAAGAAAAGTTTATTTTGTGCAGCCTATACCACCATATTCAAGTGGAGATTGGTGGATATTAGAAGACGGTACATTGAAAATATGTCAATTAGGAAAGATAACAGGAGATTATGAAAAAAATGATTTTATTGTATCTAGTCAATATGTATCAACAATAGCCACAAAACAAGAAAATACAATAACAGTGTTAAAAGGAACTGTTCAAGAGATAACAGAAAATTACGTAAAATTCACAGATTTAGCAACTGGAGGTTCAACTACTATTGCTGGTGAAAATATTTCAACTGGTAAAATAAAATCAAACAACTATGTTCCTGCAACTTCTTCAACACCAACACAAGGAACATCAATTAACTTGAATGACGGAACAATGGATAGTAAAGGATTAAAAATAGATAATCAAGGAAATATTGATGTAGAAGGTTATATAACAAGTGGTAAAGGAATTTTAACTAATCTACAATTCACAGGTTTATGTAACGATTGGAACGCAGAAGGAATGGCAGATAATAGAACTGAATTCTTTTTAGGATTTAATCAAACATTTTCAATGCAAACTTATACTATGAAAAATAGATGTAATTTCTTTTGTACTGCTGTATATATACCAGAAGATTTTATTGTTCAATCTGCAAATATAATAATAAATCATAATCCTGTTATGTGGAATGGAAATAGAGGATACTGTAGGAAGGTTAAAGCTTTTGATGTAACTAATTATATGAATAAAAATATAGCCACTGCATATAATAGTGAAATTCAAACTTATCCTAATATTGTATTTAATTCGACTAATGAAATAAGTGCTGCTTTTGGTTCAAATGGAAAAACATTTAATTCTACAAACAATGAACTATCTATATCTAATGATATATCTGATATTTTTAAAAATAATGGTGAAACAGTAAGCGGTAATTATTATATTGCTATAAAACCAACTGATACTGTACCTGCATATGTAGAAGGTCAAGATCCTAATCCAACATTAGGTGTTTATACAGGCTTTGTTTCAATGATTGTAAACATAATAGGATATATGAAAATAAATTAAGGAGGGAAAATATGTTTAGGATAGAAAATAACACAATACATTGTTCTAGAGGAGATAGTGGAACAATTACATTAACTATTCCAATAGTAGATAGAAAAAATTATATTAAGTATACTGATGGCAATACACCTGAAAATATATATTGGTATGATATGGAAAATAAAGTATTATATGATTCTGATTATATAGAGTCATCAGTAAGTATAAAAACTTTAACAATGGTAGTGTATGAATTTCAACCAGGGGACGTAATAGAATTTAAAGCTTATGAAAAAAATGGATATAATAAGCCACCATTAACAACAGTCACTGTAACTGTAGATGCAGCTTCGATACATGTAGATATACCATTAACAAAAGCAGATACAACATTCGCAAAAATAGAAAATAAGGAAACTGTTTATTGGTATGATGTAACATTAAACGATGATTCAACGGTAGTATGTTATAACGAAAATGGAGCTAAAGAAATGATTATTTATCCTGCAAAAGGAGATGGTGAATAATGCTAGAAACAGAAAATAATTTAACAGGTTATATGTCATCAGGACATACGATGACAGGATCGATGATGGCTCAAAAAGGAGCAAAAGGTGATAAAGGCGATAAAGGCGACAAAGGTGATAAGGGTGATCAAGGTATTCAAGGAGTAAAGGGCGACAGAGGAGATAGTGGTATTGTTGCATTAAGTATAGTTAATAACCATTTAATTGTAACAAGTGAGAATCAAGAATATTTAACAAATTATAGTTTATCTAATGGACATTTATATTTAACGATAGGAGAGTGATAAAATGGCGACAATTGATTTAGGAAAAGTAGTTCCAGAAAAAGGAATAGATTATTTTACTTCAAGTGATAAACAAGAATTAGTAGAAGATGTAAAAAATGAAATATTTATACCTACTAAAGTAAGTGAATTAACAAATGATAGTGGTTTTATATTAAATACAGTAGACAATTTAACTAATTATTATAAGGCAAGTGAAATATATACTAAAACTGAAGTGGATAACAAAATAAGTTCTGTTTATAAGTACAAAGGAACAGTAGCTACATATCAGGATTTACCAAGTCAAAATTTAACTATTGGTGATGTATATAATGTTGAAACTGCAGATAGTACTCACGGAATCAATGCTGGCGATAATGTCGCTTGGAAAGGGACAAGTTGGGATAAATTAGGTGGAGATGTTGATTTAAGTGGATACCAAGAGAAAATCAACAGTTCACATAAATTATCAAGCGATTTAATTGATGATACAAATAACACTAATAAATTTGTTACAAATGTCGAAAAAACTACATGGAATAATAAAGCAAATTCAAGTGATGTATATAACAAAACTGATAGCGATACTAGATATTTACAAAATAGTAAGATTGTTATATTAACACAAGCAGAATATGATGCTTTACTATCAAAGGACCCAACAGTATTTTATATGATAAAAGAGGGGTAAGCCTATGATGAAAGCAAACAATCAATTAGGATTTATTAATATAAACGAAGATAGCATTGATAAAATAATTAAAGACGACGAGGTTATATTTGAACGTGGCTTTTTAAGAGAAAAAACAAGTACAACTTTGCCTATTACCTTTGGTGGTGTTGGTAAGGATTTAAAAGATTATAGGGTGTATGGTAATACATATCAGAATAGTACAAGTGGGAAAAATTTATATAATCAAATAATAAATAAAAAACAATATGGTTTAACTATTGTTGGAGATAAGGATAAAATAGCAATAAATGGTGAGCAAACATCTACAGACCAAAAGATTGAATTAGGAAGTGCCACATTGCCACCAGGTACTTATACAATTATGATAGAAGATTTAAACGGGATGTCAAATTTATCTGGTTGGATCTATATTAAAGATACTTGGAACAGGCCAACATCCACAGGGTTATATGTTAATTCGACAACTTCAAAGAGATCGGTAACATTTACATTAACTCAAGCAAATACAATAACTTATGGCATGTATCTTGTAACATATAGACCAACATATAATTCGTTAATTAGATTATCATTGGTAAGTGGTTCTACTGAAGATTATGATTTTGAACCATACACAGGCGGTCAACCAAGTCCTAACCCAGACTATCCACAAGAAATAGTAAGTTGTGGAGATAGGACGAAAAATAAATTTCTGGTACCAAACTCACTTTCAAATGGTTATCGTGCCACATATTCTAAAATAAATAATAACAGTTTTTCTTTAAATTATAATCAAGCAACTTCTGATAATAGTTCATCGTATGCAAGAATTGATTTTGATATAACACAATTTAAACCTAATACACGATATACAATTTCGAAAAAACATATAGTATCAGGGAACAATTTTAGTAATGCTGGAGCAATACGAAGTTATATAAACGGTTCAAATGGAAGTGTTATTACTGGAGACAGTTTTGCTTTTACTACTCCAAATGAAATAACAAGTTTAGGAGTGTATTTTTATCTTGGATATAATAATACAATTCAAGGAGAAAGTACTATAACTTTCTATGATATTCAAATTGAAGAAAATTCATCTGCAACTCCATATGAACCATACGGATATAAAATACCAGTTAATGTTAGAAGTGATAATTTATTTGATAAAGATGATATAAATATAGAAGATAATAAGTATCTTATCAGTGATGGCTCATATTCTGATAATAGTAATTTTAAAACAACTGATTATATACCCGTTAAAAGTAGCACTATTTACAATTTATCGCCTTATAGAAATTACAGTGCCTATGAATGTTTTTATGATGAAAATAAAACATTTATATCTAGTATTCAAATTAAGAATATTAATAATACATTCACTACACCATCAAATGCAAAATATATAAGATTATCAGTACGTAAAACAGATAATGATGGATTGATATTAGTAGAAGGTTCAGCAACACCAACAAAATATCAACCATACTACAACGAAACAACAAATATATACCTAGACGAACCATTAAGAAAAATAGATGGATATAGTGATTATATTGATTTTATAAATGGCAAGGTTGTAAGACAATTAGGTGAAGTTGTTTTAGATGAAAATAGTGCATTATCAGTTATAGAAATAATAACATCAAATAACAAGTTTATATGGAGATACACAACAGCATTAGACATTATTGGTAGTGGAGCAAGAAGCAATATTTTATCTAATAATTATATTGGAGATACAACTGTATATAGTGCAAATAATAAAATAGGTGCTTATGTAAATAGTAACGGTATAACCAATTTTGCAACACTATTATCGACAGTAGGAGCAACAACAAATTCAACTATAACGCAGGTGCTAAATTTATTAAAAACTTGGCTAAGTTTACATCATACCGAATTGATATATCCGTTAGCAACCCCAACAGAAGAATCAATAACATTACCAAACATACCAACAGTAGAAGGAAACAACACGTTAAACATAGAAACTGAAATAACACCATCACAAGTTTATATAAAATATAAAAGTAATAATTAGAAAGAAGGAAATAAAATGGATAAAATAAAAATATTTTTAACAGGGATTTTTGGAGCATTATTTAGTCTTTTTGGACTATTAACAGTACCTTTATTATTATTATTAACAGCTAATATAGTAGATTATATAACTGGATTAATAGCAGCAAATAATAGAAATGAAAAAATATCATCATATAAGAGTTTTAAAGGTATAGCAAAAAAGATATGTATGTATCTTTTAATTATTGTAGGATTCATGATTGATGTAATGGTAACATATGGAATTGAACATCTAGGACTACAATTTGATTTTCCTACAATATTTGCTTGTATTATAACATTATGGTTAGTATGCAATGAAATAATTTCAATATTAGAAAACTTAATTGATATCGGGGTGGCTATGCCATCTTTTTTGATGCCACTTGTTGAAAAAATGAAACATATGACAGAAACAAAAATAGAAAAAGGACTTGATTCAACAACAGAAATAGAAAATGAGGAAGAGGTGTAATTATGTTTGAAGTTGAAGAAGTAGAATTCGATGAAGAATTATATAAAAAGAATTTAGAAGAAAATGAATTTTCTGATGAAGATAGTGATGGTAAAGGAAGTGATTTATAATGCAATTAACAAAAGTTAAGTGTCCTGATTATCAAGTAGGACTTAAATGTCCTTATTCAATGAAACCATCAAGAATAGTAGTTCATAACACTTATAACGATGCATCAGCAATGGCTGAAATATCATATATGCTAGGTAATAGTAATGAAGTATCATTTCATTATGCCGTAGATGATTATAGAGTTGTACAAGGTATAGAAGAAAATAGAAATGGTTGGCATGCAGGAGATGGAAACGGTAAAGGAAATCGTGAAGGTATAGCAATTGAAATATGTTATTCAAAATCAGGTGGAGAAAGATTTATTAAAGCAGAACAAAACGCAGTAGAACTAATCGTAGATATACTTAAAAGATATGGTTGGGGAATAGATAAAGTTACTAAACACCAGGATTATATGAATAAGTACTGTCCTCATAGAACTTTAGATATGGGTTGGAGTAGATTTATTAAAATGATCCAGGATAAGCTTAATAATACCCCAACACCAGCACAATCAGCTCCATCATCACAAACTAGTACATCATCTACAAAGAAATTATATCTACCAGCATCAGCTAATTCATGGAGAGTATATCCTTTAGATAAAGCTCCATATGTAGGTAATGAATGTGGATTCTTAAGACCAAGTAAATTTGGAGGACTTACTTATGATATTATAAGAATGATAAATGATTATGTAGCTGTTATTAAGACAAGAGATTATGGAACAGTACAAATTTATGTAGCTCCAGATACAGGTGCGGTAATAAAAACATCTGAATCAGTGAAGCCAACACAATCAAGTGCAACATCAACAAAAAAACTTTATCTACCTGCAGAAGCAAATTCATGGCGAGTATATCCTTTGGATAAAGCTCCATATGTAGGAAACGAATGTGGATTCTTAAGACCTAGCAAATTTGGAGGTTTAACATATGATATTATAAGATATGTTAATGATTCAGTTGTTGTAATTAAAACAAGAGACTTTGGAACAGTGCAAATATATGTAGCACCAGACACAGGTGCAGTAATAAAGTAACTAGCTTCGGCTAGTTCTTTTTTTTTAGGTACTAAATAAGTACTAAAAAAATAAAAATGTGCAAAAATGTAATAAAATAACAAAACATAAAGCCTTATAAATAAAGGCTAAAATAAATATGTAAAACTATTTTTTTATTTCCCTTCTGGGACACCACTTTGAAAATAACCTAGGAATTTCCTAGGTTTTTATTTTTTTAGGTACTATTTAGGTACTAAAATTTTATAAATTATCTAATAAATCTACTATTTCGTCTTGAATAGTAGGGAATAAATGCATATATGTTTGTTGCATGACAAGAATAGTATGCCCCATTCTCTCAGACATCATTATAAAGAATTTAGCGGCATCTATTTTAACGTTTTTATCTCTGCTATTCTTAATGTATTCATTGATTAATAAACTAACGTGAGAGTGCCTAAATTCGTGAATAGTGATTTCTTGTATCTTTTCATTTTTCTTTTTTTCCTCGTTATATTTTTCAAAATAATTATGTTTATATCTATCTATTGTTGTTTGGGGTAAGAATCTACTATTTCCAAAAACAAACCAATTTTCACTATAATCCTCATATTTCATAACTTCTTTTTTATAATTAAGCATTATTTCTTGTAAAAGTTTACTCATTTTTATTTTTCTATTTTGTTTAGTTTTTGTTGTTGTTATTTTATATGTAGCTTTATTAGTTTTAACAGATAATGATTTATTAACAGTGATTGTTGAATTGTTAAAATCAATATCTTTCCAATTTAATGCTTGTACTTCACCACGACGCATACCAGTATAAAATAGAAAATTGAAAAATGCATACCATAAACTATTATCAATAACTGAAATAAACTTTTTAAAATCTTCAAATGTTATATATCTTATTTTTTCTTCATCTTTAATAACTTGATCCTGTCTTTTTTCAAACCTTCCGACAATCTTTACTGGATTAGATTCTAAGCCATAATTCTTCATAGCAAAATCGAATATACATTTTAAAATATTATAAATCTTGTTCATATATTCTACAGATAAATTTTTCTTTTCTAAATATTCATGCCATCCTTTTATATTATTGACTGTTATTTCATCTATGTATAACTTTTTAAAAAACTCATATATATGATTATCATAATCTTTTTTATACGAATAATAAGTAGATTCATTTCTTCTTTTATTTAAATCTTGGAAATAATCATTAGCAACTAATGTAAATTGTTTTTTTAAAGGATTATCTCTTTTCATTAAAAATAATCTTTCTGCTTCCTCTGCATCTTCTTTCTTTTTATATCGCTTAGATTTATATTGTTTATTATTTCCTTCAAAATCTTTTTTGTATGCCTTAAAATAGTACTGTCTTCCATCTTTTGTTTTATTTTTGTCTTTATATATTGCCATTTTTTATTCCCCCTTATTGATTTAAAATTTTTAATTTGTTATAATTAAAACGTGCAAAAAAAAGAATTTCAATGATTGGCGTCTTGAATTAAAATTTTGCATACTTTACTTCTACCTGGCGGGGTAGGAGTTTTTTTATAATTGTTTATTCATTAGACTTGCTATTCCTATTTTTCCTGGAATGAAAAATTTTATAACATATCCTCTGTGTTATTTTCATTTTCGTTTAGCATACTAAGTCTTTCTATCCCATCTGAATTATCCCATCTTATTTTTTTATATAAAGATGTTTTTTTAGCTTTATCTAATATTTCTTGTCTTTGTTTATCATTAGAACGATAAAGTAAATCGATTAAATTTTTATATTCGTTTTCAAGAAAGAAAGAATATTTCAATATATAAGAAATCCTTTTGAATAAAAAATATATTATTAATATTGGTATTAAAATTACTATAAATTTTATAACATATTCCATACTGTTTTACCTTCTTTAATCTTATAATCCGATTATAGCCTTGTTCTCTTTTCTACAGCAATACCAATAATTTTAACTGGTAATTGTTCGATTTGTTCTTTATTGTAAAAAGTAGGCTGATAATTATCACTATTATTTATATTCAATGGAACTAATGTAATTCCGCCATCTGTAATAGTAATATTTTTAAATGTGGCATCAAAACCATTAACCATAACAGCGCAGTCTTTTTTGTTTGCGCTTTCATAGTCATTAGTTTGTAAGAATATAACAATATCTTTCTCTTGATATTTAGGAAACATAGAATCACCGCTAATTTGCAATCCATAATACTTTTTATTTCCTTTTGTCCACTCCTTTGGTATATCGACATACTCTATAATATCTTCTTGTGCTTCTATGGCTACACCAGCTTTAATAGTGCCTAAAACAGGTATTTGAATAGTATCTGATGATATATCTATGATTTCGTCATTATCTATTCTTAAATCGCTTCCTATTAAAGTTAAAATATCAACGTTTAATGCCTCAGCTAATTTTACGACATTAGCCATAGTAGGATCTGCTTTTCCATTTTCCCAATATCCAATAGTAGAGCGATCTACTCCGACTTTATCTGCTATGGTTTGTTGAGATATCTTTTTAGTTTCTCTAATATATTTTAAGTTAGTAGTAAAATTGTTTTCCATATTTTCCCCTTTCATATACCTATTATATATAGAAAAAATGAAAAAATCAACAATAATGCGAATTTTTTCACAAAAAGTATTGACAATGGGAATATATTCACGTATAATGAGCAATAGATAGGAGGTAAGGAAATGTTTATAGAACAGATTGGGAGAGAATTGAAAAGTATTCGTTCAAGAAATGGATGGACGCTTGAAAAGGCTTCAGAAATAACTGGAATTCATAAGAATACGTTAAGTATATATGAGAATAATCCCAATGTCCTAAAATTGGGAAAATTATTCGAATTATTAGAAAAATATAATGAAGATGCGGAAATTTTTTTTAAAAACATAAGTGAATATATTCGCAGTAATCGATAAAAAAGCCAATCATTGAAAGGGGAAAATATGAAAACAAACGAGGAAATTTTAGATCAACAATATATTACAGCAACTGACATGCAGCAAATAATACCAAACCTTAATTATATAAGAGCTTTAAAATATATTGATGAACTAAGAACTGAAATGAAAAAGAAAGGCTACTTTGTTCCAGACGGAAAAACGAAAGTAGCATTAACAAAATTATTTAAAAAGAAATTTGGAATATAAGAGGGAGAAGATAAGTATGCAAAAGAAAGTTAGTTTGCAAGAAACATTAAAAATAAATCATGAGAAATCAAATCAAGAATTTAGAGAAAAAGTAAGAAGATATATAGAATTGCAAAAGAAACAACAAAGAAGGGAAACGATATTAGCTTATTTTATAGCAGCATTTATTATAACAATATCAAGTATATGTATCTTATTAATTTATAAGCAAAATAAAGAATTTGTACAAACATGTACAGGAAAAGGTTATTCAGTAAATTACTGTATGGATCATATGTAGGAGACTATATGAAAAAAGACAATAAAAAAAGTGTTGAACAATTAAATTAAGGGGTTCAACACAGAATATTTTATTGATTAATTAAATTAATCTTCTTAATTATAGCAAAAAATATAACAAATGTCAAATTAGAAAGGGGAAAGTATGAATAGTGTTAATAGTTTTACTATGTATTTTGATTTTTTTAATTTAGCAGATACTGCTCCATCAATAGATGAAAATACATTGAATAAAATAAAAGTATTTTTAAATAAAATAAAAATATCAGAAGATGAAAAATTTACAATTGAATATATACTTACTAATTTAAATAAAGCTGCTTTATTAGTATCAATTAATGATTATATGTTTAAAGATATTGAGCCTAATTTAACAGGTCATAATCAAGCTATTTTTAATACTTTAAAGAATCAATTAAATGTATCAAAAAGTAATTCAAAAAGAAGAAACCGAACAACAACCGAACAGCAACCGAACGACAACCGAAAAGAAACCGAAACAAAACCGAATGAAGAACCGAAACAAAACAAAACAAGTATTTTAAGTTTTAAGTTTTATATTTCTAATTTTAAATTTATAAATAATAATAATGTATTAATATCTAAAATAAAAGAATGGTTAAATTATAAAAAACAAAGAAAAGATAAACCATATACAGAAATAGGATTAACTACATTATTGAAAAGAATTGATAATACAGTAGAAGAATATGGACCAGATAAAATGATTGATGTTATTGATTATAGTATTGCTAATAACTATCAAGGTATCGTTTTTGATAGACTAAAAAATATTAAAACTAATACAGGCAATTCCAATAATCAAAAATGGGAAGAAACAAAAAGAGAGTTTATGAGGAAAAATGACTAAGCAAGAAGTAGCAAGTTTTCTCGAAAAAATCAAAGCAAATTATCAATCATTTTTATTAGAGCCTTATGTATTAGAAGAATGGTATGGATGGTTAAAGGATTATGATAAGGCAGATGTGCAAAAAAAGTTTGAAGATCATTTAAAAGGAGATTATAACTCTCAAATACCTAAGGCACATTTTATAACCAGGTTTTTAACAAAGTCAGCAGATAAAGGTAAAACAAGAAATTATAAAGTTATATGCAGCAATTGCAAAAAGGTAATCTTTTTAACAGAATATCAAAAACATATGGAAAGACATAATTCTATAGAGTATATGAAATTACATAAAAGTGTAGATCAAGAAAAATTAATGACTTTATCAGATGAAGAATTTAGTAGAGAATATCATTCTTGGATAGAAGAAAGATGTAATACATTAATGGATACAAAAAATAAAACACCAGAAGAGTATAAGGAATATCAACGACTAGAAAAATATATGTTCAGTAAACCAGGACAACAGCTCAATTTAGAGATGTAAAAACATACTAAAAATATCAAAAACTATTTTGACAAAAAAATATTGCTTAAACTTAATAAATATAACACAAAAATAAGAAATATGTAAAAGTAACAAAATTATTTGTGAATGTTACTTACTTATAGAGGTGATTTGTATGAAATTAGAGGAATTAGAAAACAACATTGAAAGCTTTATAACAGATTTAAGAGATGATGAGTTAGCTCAATCAAGTTTACAAGTCTACAGAACAAATATAACTCAATTTATTAACTATCTTAAAGAAAACAAAAAAGAACAATTCGATAAGTCTACATATCAAGATTATAGAGACTATATGAAAGAATTTAAAAAATATGAAATAACAACAATAAACAAATATATTGTGATTTTAAATAAATATTTTTCATATCTAGAACATAATGAATTGAAAATAAAACAATTGAGATATCAAAGAAAGCATTATATTGAGAATGTTCCAACAGTAACGGATTACAAAAGAATATTAAGAGCAGCAAAGAAAAAAGATCTTGTTACATATTATTTCATACTTATTGCATCATACACAGGGATAAGAGTATCTGCAATATGTCAGATAACGATAGAAGCTCTGAAAGAGTCAAAAAAGAATTCCGATTATATCAAAATTTATTCAAAAGGTAAGTATAATGAAGTTCCACTTCCAGCATGGTTAAGAAGAGAGTTATTAGCTTACGCAAAAGAAAAAAATATTAAAACAGGTTATATATTTCCATCGCCAAGAATAAAAGGAAAACCAATGTGTAGAAAAACAATGTGGGAGAAAGTTCATAAGATTACAGGATATGCAAGAGTTGATCTAGACAAAGGGCATCCACACGCATTTAGACATTTACTTGGAAAAGAAATAACTGGAGAATTAAATGACAATCAAACAGTAGCAGATATTTTAGGACACGAAAGTTTAAAGACAACAGCTCAGTATCAACAAAAATCAAAAAAAGAAATATCAAAAATATTAAACAATTTTAGATTTAAATAAAAGAGGAGGGTAAGTATGTGTTGCAAATATTTTACAGTTAGAAGCCATAAAAATAAAAAGTATTTCTATTGCAGATTACTAAAAAAAGAAATTACTTATGATGAATGTAGTTGTTGTGAAGATAAAGAATACAAGCAATATAATCAGCTAAAAGCAAAGACAACTATAAAAGAATGCAAAACTAAGAAACATACATTAACAAAACAAACTGAAATAAAAACATCAACAAAGAAAATAGTATGGGAAAGAGATAATCATAAATGTGTATTTTGCGGTAGAGAAGTTCCAGTATTTTGTGCAAATAGTCATTACATAAAAAGAAGTCATAATGGTAAAGGAATAGAACAAAACATTTTAACTAACTGTATTGAGTGCCATAAAAAGATGGATGATAGTGTCGAGAGAGCATCAATGCTTTTAAGAGCAAAAGAATACTTACAATCAAAATATGATAATTGGAATGAAGAAATTTTAATTTATAAAAAATATTAGGAGGAATTTATATGGAATGGTATTATTTAATGATTTTATTAATAGCAGCAGTAGTGTTTGGAATAATTTATGAAATGCAAAAAGAAATAAATAAGCAAGAAAAGCAAATAGATAAACTTCATTATGAAAATGAAAACTATTTAAGGATATTATCACAAGAAGATATTTTGCCAGAATATAAAGTTATTGAAAAAATACAACAAATGAATGATGAATATGGTGAAGTTAAATTAAAAATAATGTAGGAGGTTCTTATGGAAAATTATTATAGATTGCTATATGCGATATTTAATAGCGATTCTGAAGAAGATAATAAATATGAGTATCCAATAATAGCATATGATGTAGAAACAGATCTACCTATAGCGGTATTTAAAAATGCAAAAACATGTGCAGAGTTTTTCAATACTTCAAGAGACACAATTAATTGTGCATTATCTAGAAATAACAAGCGAAAAGCAAAATATAGATTAGAAAGAGTAAAAGAGGTATAGGTATGTATGTAATACAAAATACAAACAATAAAATGTTTTATAGATCAAAAATAGATAGGAATATACTTCATTTTGTATTCGATGTTAAAGAAGCAAAAAAAATCACAAGTAAAATAACAGCACGAGCAATACTTAATTCCTTTAAACATTCGGAAAATTATGTACTACTAAAATTAAATAAGAAAGGACAAGTTGTAAATGTTAAAAGACGGAATGTATGAAATTGATAAAATTCTGGAACTTGAAAGAGAAAATGCACGACTTAGAATTGAATTAAAGAAAAAAGAAAGAAGAATTGTAATATTAGAAGCTAAGTTAAAAAATCAAATAAATACGAATTATACAAATAAATTAGGTGGAGGAGACTTAGATTTAATAGCAATATTAAAGAGGTAATAATATGGATTTATATATAAGAAGTCAAGATAAAACTGATTTGTCTAAAATTAATAGGTTAAAGATAAGAGAACATGTTTTTGAAAATGGTGAAAAAGAATACTTTATTTTAAATAATAATAGTATGAGTGATGTTGTGGGTATTTATAAAACTAAACGAAGAGCATTAGAAGTATTAGATGAAATACAAAACATATTAAAACAAGAAGAAATGTTACATATCAATAAATCATTATTAAACGATTTAGATGATATAGAAGAGCCAAAATATATTTTGAAACCAGTATATCAACCAAGAGTTTACGAAATGCCACAAGATTAGAAAGGAAGATAATATTATGGATAAATATGTAAAAATAGTTTATCAAACAGAGCCTATTGGTCCAGAAAAAATAATATTATATCTTACCACATTTGATAAAGAAGCATTTGAAAGAGACCAGTTATTAGAAAAACAACAAGCAAAGGTATTTGAATTTGAAAAAAGTGACTTAACAAATCTTGATTTTATTCATATATTTGAAAAAAAACTTAATGATTATGTAAAATCATATTATGAACCTAAAATAAAAGAACTAGAAGGATTAATCAATACAAAAAAATGTATGGATAGAGTAATAGATTTAAACGCAAAAAATATTAATAATTCAGGCGATGTACATTGTGGAATTGTATATGGAAATATAAATAATTGCGACAATATTTATTGTACTGAAATAAAAGGCAATGTAGTTAATTGTGACAAGATAGTTTATAAATAGAAAGTGAAGTGAATTAGATTATGAAAATAAATGGAATAGAAGTTTGTAAGCCTGTTGAATTATTACAACAAACAATTTACGCTTGTCCATATTGTTCCAAAAAATTCTTAAATAAAGGTAGTTATTACAATCATATTAAAGGAAAATATTGTATGAGTTATTTTATGGATTTCGAAATAGAAACTCAAAAGTTTACAGAAAATAAGATAACTGAAAAAGAATATTGGTCTTGGTGTTACGAAAATGGATACATTGAATTTTTAGATTTAAAAAAGGCAACAGTAGAAAAACTAGGACAAGAATTTTATGACAAAATATGTAGTCTTTACGATTATCGTGAAGAAGATTATTAGAAAGTCAGGTGTAAATATATTATGTTAAAAATAAAAATATTTGATGAAGAATCAGAAAAATCTCTAGAAGAAAAAATAAATAAATTAATAATTGATTTAGACAGCCAAGATAAAGAAATTAAAGATATTAAATATCAAGCAAATTGTTCTATTCAAGATGATGAACAAGTATATATTTATTCTGCATTGGTTATGTATGACGATAAAAACTATGAAAAATATGTACCTAAAAAATTTGAAATAGTAGAAAAGGTGGATTAAATATGAAAAAAAAAGATTATAAACAAGAATATAATAATTTCTGGAAAGATATAGTAGAAAACGAAGACGGTACTCTTAATAAAGACCAAGTTATGAGAGAATTAAGTGATTATTCTATGGTAATGGATAATTGTTCTAGCGCTTATAGTGTTATGACAGACGGAATAATAAGTAAACCCAATACTTTATTCAGTGCAGTAGAAGGCATTTTTAATGAAAATTATTTTAATAAGAATACATATGATGCATACGGCTGCATAGACGATATTAAAACAATATTAAACGATTGCGATGATATTAATGAGTTAAAAAATCAAATAAGAGAATATTTTGATATAGGTGATTCAAATGAACGTTAATTTTGAAGCAATAGAAAAAGCATGGTTTAAACCAAAGAAGACTGTATCAGATGAGTTGGAAGAATGGTTGAAAAACTTTTCAACAAATGAATTTGATTATAATTTTTTAGTAGTAAGAATAAGTGATATTTTAGACAAAATCCAAGAATTAAAAAAGAAGGTGAAATAATGCTACGTTTAATTTCTTTTATACTAGAAACCATATTTTTTATTGTAACTATAAAGAGTATTTTGAAATATAACAAAAAAATTTGTAATTTAATTTCTATGATTAATATTTTAAAAAGAGAACAAAAAATTAGTATGGAAGATGCTAATACATTATTAGATATATTGAGAGATTAAGGAGATGAAATAATGCTAACATTACCAATTAAAAAGAAATGGTTTGATATGATTCTCTCTGGCGAGAAGAAAGAAGAATATAGAGAAATTAAACCATATTATACAAGTAGATTTAATTTTGAAGATGAAATAGATGAATATGGAAATATAGGACATACTTTTCAAAGTAATATGAATGTCATATTTAGAAATGGTTATTCATCAAATAGTCCTAAAATACAATGCTATGTAAAAATACAAAAAGGTTATGGTAAAGAAGAATGGGGTGCAGAACCTAATAAAGAATATTATGTATTAAAAATATTAAGTGTAGAAGAGGTGAAATAGTGAATAAATATATAAAGCATTTTATAACTATAACTAAACACAAATACTATGTTGGAAAGTTTTGCTTTAAATGTGGTTTTTATAAAAGAGGATTATTACACGATTTAAGCAAATATGGAAAAATTGAATTTTGTAGTAGTGCTAAATACTTTCAGGGAAATAGAAGTCCAATAGATGCTGAAAAAGAAGATATAGGTTATTCATTAGCATGGCAACATCATAAAGGACATAATCCTCATCACTGGGAATACTGGATTGATAATATAGGAACATATAAAAATACACCTTGCAAAATTCCTTATGAATATGTAGTCGAAATGATATGTGATTGGTTAGGGGCTGGTATTGTATATTCAAAACAAAAAGTAAATTTCAACGAGCCATACAGTGAACCATTAGAATATTATAACAAGCATAAATCAGAAAGAATCTTTCATCAAGAAACACAAATACTTATTGAATATTATTTAACTTTTATATGTAATTATGGAATAAATAGATTCTGTAGATATATTAAATTAGCGCATAAAGAAGAAGAATATATGTATAAGAAGGTGAAATAAATGATAAAGAAAGACTTAATAGAAATAATATTTACGATTTTATTTATAGTTTTAATTATAATATTTGTTATTAAATTATCAAAAGATTGTAATGACAGAGGAGGACAATTAGTAAGAGGATATTGTATTAGTAGCGAGGTAATTAAATGAAAATAATAAATGATATTCATTCTTTAATAATTTCAATGAAAAGTGAAGATGATCCTATTTTTTTATCTTATGATATGTATGATTGGTTGTTTTTTTCTAATTGGAATTGTGTTTTATCTGATAAAATAAAAAGCTATTCAAAAACTCATAAAGTTATAAGAGGTGATAAGTAATGAATGATAAAAAAACATTTATAATAAATAATCATGAATGGTTAATAGAAATAAAACCAGAACAAGAATTACTTGAAGAATACCATAAAAGGCAACCAGATGCCTATTCTTGTATGGGATTAACTTTTTACAAAGAACATAAAATATGGATTGCAAGTGAACTATGCAAGGATGAAAAAATGAGGACATTAAAGCATGAACTTACTCATTGTTATATATGGGAAAATGGCTTTTATAATGTTGATTTTAATAATGAAGAACTTATATGTGATTTTATGGCCAGTATTTTTGATTTTATTAAGGAGGTATTAAAATATATGAATGAAGGCTTTAAATTTAATGTTGATGATAATATTACTGATGAACAAATAAATAATTCAATGAAAAACATTTCAAAGACTATTGCAAAAAATATTGATGATAAAGTAATAAAAGAAATACTACATTGTATTGAAATGAATTGCAAACATAATCAATGCTTTAATGGTGTAGTTTTAGATAAAGAAGAATGTAAATTATTATTAGATTACATAATAAACATGCAACAAAAAAATAAAAGATTAAACAATCTTGTTGATAGCACAACACAGCTATACTTAAAAGAATTATCTGAAAAAGGGAAAGTAGACGATCTTGCTTGTAAAATGTTTAATGCTTTGGAGGGTAATAAATGATAGAAGCCTTAATATTAGCAATAGCAACTTTAATATCTATAATATTTATGATAATAGGAATTATATTTGTATTTTGCAGTTTAATAATATCAAAATGGAGTGATGATGATGAAAGATAGGATTAAGGAAATAAATAACTTGATATTCTTAAAGTCGCAACTAATAAAGACAGCTAAAAAAGAAATAAAAAAACTTCAACAAGAAAGACAAACAATAGAGGGACAAAAAAGATTAGAAAAAAGAAAATAAAGAATAAGTGGAGGTTGTATGAAAGCAATAATAAATTATAATAATACATTATGCGAATTAAATAGTGCTAAATTAAGATTAAACTTATTAATGGATAGAAAAGAAGCTTTATATTGTAAATACTTTCCAATGAATAAACCAACTAATTCAGAACATGTTGATGGAGGACATACGATAAAGGATCCTATGCCATTATATGTAGAAGAATTGACTAGGATAAATGAAGCAACAGGAAAGAGTCTTGATCAAGAAATAAATGAACAAAGGAATGAAGTTAATAAGTTAGAATATTACATACGACTAATGGAAAACACAGTAAAAGAATTAAAAGGTTTACCTGCTGAATTGTATAGATATATAGTATTTGATAATATGAAAATAAGTAGAGCAATTGAGACAATGGCTGAAAAATATGAAAAAGATTATACTACAATATGGAGAATGTATCATAACACTATAAAAGAAGATATTCAAAAATTAAAAAAATTAAAAAATTAAAAAAATTTTCAAAAAAAATAAAAATGCTAGTGAAATGCAAGTAAATTATGTGTAATAATGTAAACTGAAAAAATACAAGATCGAAAATGTGTTTTTTCAAAAGTTAGTATCACACAAACACTAACTAACCCCTTTTAATTCTTATAGTACTAGCTTGATGCTAGTACACTGATGATATATGAACGAAAGTGTTCCAGGAAAAGTTTGAAAGTCGAAAGGCAAAGCTAGATACATGACGATAATGTAGAGGACTAGCGTAGTGATGGTTCGAATCCATCTATATCATTGGTGTAGTATCATTAAGTTGATACTGTCTCTTGCTGCTTTAGGAGACCTTTCATTTATTTTATGCTATCTTATAGGTAGCATTGAGTGAATAATGTAATTCGAACACCTTTAAGGACATCGTGATTATTCATTCGATGGTGCTTATAATAGGCACTATGTTCTCGTGAGCGAACGGGGTTTCACGTTGGTCATGACCTTCATGCCCTGCTAGGAGTTAAATAGCACTCATTTGAATTATGAGTAATATGTTGGCACTATCTTAGTTGATAGTGTACTGATGATATAAAAAACTTTTAAGTAGGAAAGGTTATATACATGTTAAGTTCCGTGGCTTGAAATAGAGCAATAGAGGTCATGTCTCCTGAAATCCATATATCGTCGGTACAGTATTAATTAAGTACGGAAATCTCGCAATTAGAACTAATTAAATTCATATATTCTCCTAATAACTATATAATTGCCTAACCGGTGCGAGACACGTAGTCCATGTGAGGTTTAGGGACTACACATCAGAGAATAGCACAATTTGGTAGTGCACTACACTTGGAATGTAGAGGTTATAGGTTCAAGTCCTATTTCTCTGACCATAAAATATTAAGAACTGTAATAGGTTCTTTTTTTGTAGGTGAAATTATGAAAGAAAAAAATATATTAAATTTATGTTTTAAATATAATCAAAGCTGTAAAAAATGTCCTAGAAATGCAAAATGTCAAAGAGAATTGGAAAGGGGTGAAGAACATGTCAGAAAAATTGACACCAAAACAAGAAAAGTTCGTGCAAAACCTTATCAAAGGTATGAGTCAACGTGAAGCATATAAAAAAAGTTATGATACAAAAAATATGAAAAATGAAACAATCGATTCTAAAGCATGTTTATTATTTAAACAGGATAAGATTAGGAAAAGGTATGATTCTATACAACAAAAAGCAGAAGATAAAGCAATAATGACTTCTATAGAACGTAAAAAATGGCTTACTGGAATAATTAATAATGATGTAAAAGAATATGAATATATTATTAATTCAAAAGGCAAAAAAAGAAAGATAGAACGTAATGCAGATTTAAGTACAAAAATAAAAGCTATGGATATGCTTAATAAAATGGAACAAGAATACGTCCACAAAATAGAGGGAAGTATATCAGTTGACGAAAAACTTGAAGATTTATTATGAAATATACAGCAGATTACCTAATAAATAAGAGAAAAGAAAAATGGGAAGAAACACAAGATATAGAATATGATAAAAGATTAAGGACAGCAATAGCACAAGAGTTATTAAAAAATAAATCATTACTGGAGGAAGTAAAAACTTATCCAGAAAAATTAATAGAACTTGTTTTTATTGTTGTTGATAAGAGTCAAAAAACCACTCCATTTTTTCTTAATACAGTTCAAAGAAATTTTATTAATACGTTAAATCAAGCAAGAAAAGATTTTGAGAAAGGAATAATAACTGATATATCGCTTCTTATTTTGAAAGGAAGACAACAAGGATTTACAACTTTGGTTACAGCATATCAATATGCATATAGTATATTGCATAGGAACTTTCAAGGATTTACTCTTGCTGATAAAGGTGATAATGCAGAAGCAATATTTCAAAATAAAGCAAAATATATACATTCACAATTACCAGAAGTATTAAAGCCTACAGAAAAGTTTAACAATAAGAAACAATTTTTATTTGAAAAATTAAATAGTTCCTGGGCAGTAGATACAGCAACAAAAGATGTAGGACGTTCAAGAACAGTAAACTTTTTTCATGGTTCAGAATGTGCGTTCTGGAAGGATGGTATATCTAGTATACAAGCAGCTTTAGGAGAAGCATTTACAAAAAATTGTATAAAAATATATGAGTCTACAGCTAATGGATATAATGACTATCAAACAATGTGGTCAAGTGGAGCACATATTAATTGTTTTTATGCATGGTGGGAAACACCAGAATACTTTATAGATATTCCGAGTCAAGCACTTAGAGATGATTTCGTAAAGAATATAGAAACAAAAACAGATTGGATATGGACAAGGTTAAAATGGTTGAAAGATGATAAGAAATTATCATTAGAACAATTATACTGGTATTACAACAAATACAATAAATACATAGATAAAAGATTAATTAGACAAGAGTATCCATGTAGTCCAGAAGAAGCCTTTTTATTACCAGGTGCTGCAGTATTTGATATAGAAAAAATATTATCACGATTAGCTAACATACCTAAGCCACTTAAAACAGGTTATTTCTTATATGACTATGATGGAACAAAAATAACAAATATAAGATGGCATAATGATCCGAATGGTTATATAAAAATTTACAATGTTCCAAATTCACCAAAAATTACAAAGTACTGTATAGGTGGAGATACAGCGGGTGAAGGTAGTGACTATTTTACAGGTTATGTTTTAGACGCAGAAACTGGAAAATTAGTTGCAAAGTTAAGACATCAATTCGATTCAGATATGTATGCAAGACAAATGTATTGTTTAGGTATGTATTATAAATATGCTCTTATAGGAATTGAATCTAATTTCGATAGTTATCCGATTATGGAATTGACTCGATTAGGTTATAGAAATCAGTATGTAAGAGAACACTTTGATACATATACAAATAAAACAGCAAAGAGTTTTGGATTCAGAACAACATCACTAACAAGACCAACAATAATCTCAAGATTGATAAAAATTGTAAGAGAACATGTTGATTTGATAGATGATGAAGATACTCTAAGAGAATTAATAACAATAACAAGAAATGAAAAGGGGAGAATTGAAGCTCCAGCAGGAGGTCATGATGATATGATGATGGGACTTGCAATAGCTTATCAAGTAAGAGAACAAGTTGTATTAGATAAATCGGTTGTAAGAGTAGATCCTACATATAGATTTGATTCTGAGAAACCATCACATAAAGACTATGGAGAAAAAATAAAAGTAATATAAGAAAGAGGTATTTATGGATTATAAAGATAGATTAAAACAAGAATATGAACAACTTAAAGAAAGATATACAAAACTACACAGAATTATTATTAAATATCATGCAGGAACATTAGAATTTACACCTGATTGTCCTATATATTGGTTAGAGGAACAAGCAAAATATATGGGGAATTATTTAAAAGTTCTAGAAATTAGAGCTGAAATAGAAAAAATAAATTTAATATAGAAAGAAGGAAGAAAAAATGAAAATAGGAAATACAGTAGTAATAAGAAAAGATTTGAAAATAGGAGAACAATATGGAATGTGTACTTTTAGTAAGGACATGGAAGAATACTTAGGCAAAGAAGGAATAATAAGAAAAATAGATAGATTCGGATTCTTTTATTTGACAATAGATGAAATGGAAATTAAAAAGAAATTTACTGAAGAAATGATAGAAACTGAAATGACAGAAGAAACAATTACAACAAACCAAAATGTAGATATAGAATCTCAATCGAATGATTTTGAGGTTCCTGTAGATGTTGTACAAGCAGTAGCAGTAGCTATTGAAGATGAAGCTCTAGAACAAGGAAAAACAACAGATGAAATAATTGGTGATATTAAAGATGAAATGAATGAAAATGATATTCCAGAAATACCTGAAATACCAGATGAGAATCCATCAGATGAACAATTAAAAAATAGCGAAGGAAATACTGATGCAGCTTTAGAAAATGAAAGTAATGAGTCAACAACTAATGAAAAAGAAACAAAAAAAGATACTAAAACAACAAAAGCAAAAAATAGAAAGGTGACAAAATGACAACTACAATAATAATATGTTTACTAAACATGTTTAGTTTAATCGTAGGAGTTAAGATAGGACAAAATTGTATAAAAGGTAAAGATATTCAGTTAAATCCTATTAAGGCTATTAAGAACGAGATTGCAGATAACAAAGAAGAAAAAGCACGTTCATTAAAAAAGAGTCAAATAGAAACTATACTTTATAACATAGATAACTATAACGGCACAGGATTAGGACAAAAAGAAATACCTAAAGATTAGGCGGTGATAATATGGACGAAAAAGAAATAAAAGAAACCAGCTTATGGGCTTTATATGATAAAAGTGTAATGTTTGCAAGGAAACTTAACATTTATGAGGAAGTAGATAGAAACAATAATTTTTATAATGGCGATCAATGGCAGGGATTGATTGTTGATGGTATAGAGCCAGTACAATATAATTTTATTAAGCCTATTGTCAATTATAAAGTTGGAGTTATAACAGGTAATTTAAGAGCAATTAATTACAATGCTAACAATGTTGAAAATTCTAAATTTAGATTAGTTGCTAAGCAAGTATGTGATTTATTAACGCAAAGAGCATCAAGAGTTTGGGAAAACGATAAAATGGATAAGAAAATAAAAAAAGTAATAAAACAATCCGCAATAAATAGCGAGGGTATTATTTATGTTTCTTACAATGAAGAAGAACAAAATCCCACTAATGAAGTTCTGAATAAAGTTGATGTTTATTATGGAAATGAAAATGATGATGATATACAGAATCAACCATATATTCTGATTAAACAAAGAATGAGTGTATCACAAGCTCAAGAATTAGCTAAACAATATGGTTTATCAGATAAAGACATAGAACTAATAAAAGGTGATATGGAGAACTATGATGAAGCTGGTAGTTCGGCTAAAGACGAAGTCGATGATATGGTAACTATAATAACAAAGTTTTATAAAAGTGAAGGTACAGTACATTTTGCTAAAGCAACAAGATATTTAGAAATAAAAAAAGATGCTGATATGGGAATAACACTTTATCCATTAGCACATATGACATGGGAAGATAAAGAAGGTAGTGCAAGAGGAGAAAGTGAAGTAAAAGGACTTATATCTAATCAAATTGAAACAAACAAAACAGCAATGAGACGATTATTAACTTCTAAAAATATTTCATATCCACAAAAGATTTATAATTCTGATGTAATAGAGAATCCTGAGGCAATTAACACAGTTGGAGGATTAATTGAAGCAAAAGGAGCAACTGTAGATGATGTAAAGAAAGTATTTGCAGTAACTCAACCAGCACAAATGGGTCCAGATGCTGAAAAGATTCAAGTTGAATTAATATCAACAACTAGAGAACTTGCAAATGCAAGTGATACGGCTACAGGACAAGTTAACCCAGAAGATGCTAGTGGTAGAGCTATTCTAGCAGTACAACAAGCCTCTCAACAACCATTAAATGATCAAAATAGTAAAGTTAATGATATGATAGAAGATATAGCTAGAATATGGATGGAAATGTGGAAAATAAATAATGAAGGTATGCAACTAGAAGATATTCAAACAGATCCAAGAACTGGAGAGGAAACTGTAAATATTGTTAATGTTCCTGCATCTGTATTGTCAAAATTAAAATCAACTATAAAGATAGATATAACTCCTAAAGGGGCTTATGATAAGTATGCTCAAGAAATATCGTTAGAGAATTTAGCACAAAATCAAAATTTCATGAATACTGCATGGTTAGAAGATTTTGTTAGTTTATTGTCTAGCGATTCAACAATGCCTAAACTACCATTAGAAGAGTTGATAAAGAAAAGAAAAGCTGCACAACAAAGAATTGCAGAAATACAACAGCAAGGAGCAGTATTACAACAACAAATAGGACAACTTATGAACACAGGAGAAATAATGCCAAAAGAGATGGCACAATATATACAACCAAATGAACAGCAAACACAACAAGAACAATCAATAGAATACTAAAGACTATAAGTCTTTTTTATTTGTCCAAATCATGTACATGACACAAAACTGTTATCAAGATATGATAGTGAAACAAACACTATAATAAATAGGAGGTAAAAATGGAAAAAGAATTTGCAAAAATGTTAATACAATTATTTGCAGAAGAAGAATCAGAAACAACTGATAACATGGATGAAGAATCAGAAGAAGTAGAAAATGAAGAAGAATATACAGATTCTGAGGAAACATCTGAAGAGGTAGAAAAATCTACTGAAGAACCTGAAAAGGTTAGTTCTCTTAAAGATTTACTTAAAGAACATCCTGAATATCAAACAGAAATTGATAATTTTGTAGAAGGAAGAGTAAAAAGAGAAAAAAATAAAATAGATAGAGTTTATCAAAAGAAACTATCTGAGTATGAGGAATTAGCTTACTTAACTAGAGAAGGTCTAAAAGCTGATAGTGATGAAGACGCTTTAGAAAAGACAAGAAATTTCTATGGTAAACAGGGTATTAAATATACACCTGGAAGAAGTGCAAGAGAAGAAGAAATATTAGCAAGTGCAGAGGCGCAAGATATTCTAGATAATTGTGAAAGTACTGATGATATTGAAAAAGAAATAAAAAGGATTCTATCAAAAGGTGTAAACGCATCAGATAGAGAAACTTTAATTGCACAAAAATTAAACGATGAACTTACTTCAAAGGTTAGAGTAAGTGAGTTGGAAAAAATAGGAGTAAAATCCGAAGTATATAACTCTACTGAATTTAAAAAGTTTGAGAAACTATTTACAAAGGAAACTCCAATCACTGATATATATGAATTATATAGAAGTAAAACTACTCCTAAAAAGGTTGTAGAAAATCCTGGAAGCATGAAGTCAACTCCAAGTAAGAAAAAGAAAGATTTTATTACAGAGGCTGAGTATGACAAAATGTCTAGAGAGGAAATAAGGGCAAATATGGATTTAATAGAAAAATCTATGCCTAATTGGTAATTTTTTAGAAAGAAGGTTAAATTATGATGAATATACAAAGATTCGCTGGAAACTTCAAAGAAACATTTTGGAGTGAAAAAGTTCAAACAGAACTTGAAAAAGATTTAATCATTTCAAAATGGTGTGATTATGAATTTGAAGGCGAAATCAAATTAAAAGAAAGAGTAAAAATAGTAGGTGTTGTAAGACCTACAATAGGTGATTATACACCAGGAGTTGATATTGAAATAGAAGATTTAGCAGATAATGCTCAATTTTTAGATATCAATTACAGTAAATATTTTGGTTTTTATGTAGATGATGTTGATAAAGCACAATCTAATCCAAAATACTTAAATAGTGAAATGAATGAGGCGGCAAAAGGTTTAGCTGAACAAGAAGATAAAGATGTTGCAACTGTAGCAGCAACTGAGGCTTTGTCTGGAATGACTTCAAGTTCAATTGATATTAGTGCTGCATCTGATCCATTTGATTCAATTGATGAAGGTATTCAAAAGTTATACGAAAATAATGTACCAGCTTCAACTGAATTAGCAGCTGATTTAAACCCTGAACATATTATTTTATGTAAGAAAAAATTATCTCAATTATTTACTGATAACGTAGATTACATTAAAAACAGTGCTTTAGGTAAATATAATAACTGCTATCTAAGAATGACTAATAACCTTTATAATGATAATACAGATGATCATGAATTAATAAGAACTAAAAAAGCTGTTGCTGTAGCAGGACAAATTGATCAAGTTAAAAAATCTGATAAAGAAAAGGGATTTGGTTCAATTATTAAAGGACTTAATGTATATGGCATTAAGGTTATTAGACCAAAAGAACTATATGTAATTAAGGTTCACTAAGAAATAGGAAGGAAATGATAATATGATGAATATACAAAGATTCGCTGCTTCAACAGGTAAGTTTGTTGAATTAAATAACGAAGTGAAAGCAGTAGGAAGTAATTTCGTAGCTGTAGATGCAACTGCAGGAATTAAATTCGATTGTAAAAAATATCCTAATGATAGATTAATGTTTATCTTTCAAAATACTGAAGCTTCAACTGCTAAAGATGTTAAAGTATTGAAACCATCTAACGGTGGATATGCTGCTGCTGATACAGATATAGTAGTTTCAAATTTAGCTGCTGGTGCTATAGCTGTTGCTTATGTCGAAACAGCTAAATATGCTAATAATGATGGTAGTATTTATTGTGCAGGTGGAAGTGCTAACGTTAAAGTTGCTGCTGTAGTATTAGGTAAATAACATAGAGGGCTTATGCTCTCTTTTATTATGTCTAGTAGACTTATCCTTTCTGCTACTAGATGTAATAAGGGAGAGGATATGATGACTATAATAGAAATTAATAATAAAACAATAAATGTGCATGGACATAGTGGATATGGTACAAGGGGAAACGATATTGTATGTGCAGCAATAAGCACTTTAGTAGAAGCAACATACAATTATTTAGAATCTGTAGGTAATGAACTAAAAAAAGAAATTAATGATGGATATTTTAAAATTGAATATAACAATTTAAATATACCAGGAGAAGAAATATTACAAAGTTTTATAACTATGGTTAAAGACTTAGTTAGTCAATATCCTAGGTTTATAAAAATAGAAGGAGATATAATATGAGACAATTAGAAAAATTAGAAAAGTATGTACAAGTGCCTGATACAAATTTTTATGGCGCTTATTTTTATGATGGAGAAGATATAGAACTACATAACGAAACAGAAACGGTAAATGATACAACGTTAACAATTAAAGATGTTATTGAAAATGGTGTATTTAAAAAATATAAGAAGTTAGAAGTTAAATCAAAAAACCTAGTTGAAGAAACAACAACAACTTATCCTATAGAGAAAGGACATATGCTTGTATTTATTCAAAATAGAGGTTTTATGGAAGTAAAAGGATTAATTCCTTTAAACGATGCTATTGAAAGAATGAAACTATTAGATAGCAAGTATTGGGATGAATAGAATAGTTTGGAGTTGATTATATGACTTTAAGAGAAATGAAGTTGAGAGTATTAAGCTTAATAGAAGAAGTTAATCCAAAAAGCGAATATTTAACTGATGATCTAGACATACAAGCTAAAATTAATTATGTAATTGATACAAAAGCACATGAATTAGCAAGAATTAAGAAGATTGCAGCAATAGAAAATATTGATGTCGAACAAGGTGAGGATATAAACTTATATGATGAATTGGATAATTTTTATAAATTAAATTCAATAACTGGTGTTAGTTATGACATTTTCGAAAATATAGTTACATTTAAAGAAGATGGGATAGCAAAAATAAAATATTATAAATATCCAAAAATGATAGATGAAAAAACTAATAATAACTATAAGTTTGAATTAAGTGAAGATGTTCTGGAAATTATGCATTATGGTGTAGCAGCTGATTTATTAAAAAGTGATGTATCTGCTCAATATGGACAAGTTTATGCAAATGCTTATCAAGAAGCCCTTAACTTATTAGATCTAAAAGTAACAGGTGGAACAATAGTAATAAAGGGTGGTATAAATGTATAGTATACAGCCTAAAATACAAAGATATAATAGTTTTAGAGGTGTAGATTTTACAGATAAGAATGTTGCAACAACAAGAAGCCCAGAATCACTTAATATGTGGAAGAACTATAAGACACTAGGAAAGAAAATTGAAACAAGACCAGAGATAGCATTACAACTAAGTTTAAGTAATACTATTTATGGTCTATTTTTTTATACAATAAGTTCAGTAACACATTGGATAATACATGTAGGAACAAGTCTAATAGATTATAATCCAAATACAAATACACAAACTATAATAAAAGCAACAGGAATGAATCCTAGAAAATCATCAGCATTTATTTATAACAATATTTTCTTTATATTAGATGGAATAAATTATCTTGAATATGATGGTACAGTATGTAAAACGGTTGATGGAGTAGTGCCAACAATAGCAATACATAACTTTAATACAAGTTCACATAAGACTTATCAAGATAGAAACTTAATAAGCGATTATGTAAATGAATTATTCTTTGGAGATGGAGAACAAATAGCATATCAAGTAACTTCAAAGGATATATCAGATGTTACTGTTTATGTAGATGATGTTTTGAAAGAAATAACAACTGATTATACTGTAGATACAACAAATGGAATAATAACATTTACAACAGCTCCACAAAAAGATATTGATTCAGCTAATGTAGTCATCAAATATAAAAAGGTAATACCAGGAGCAAAGAATAAAATATTTAAATGTACACTTTCTACTATATTTGATAATAGGGTATTCTTTAGTGGTAATCAAGACTATCCTAATTTATTAATGTGGTGTGGATTAAATGATCCAAGATATATAAGTGATATGTATTATGCTACTGATGGAGATTTAGCGCCTATAAAGGCACTTGTACCAGGTAATAATGCTTTATGGGTATTTAAAGAACCATCACAATCAAATACAACAGTATTCTATCATGTACCAGGATTACAATATAATGACGTACTTGAAGAATCAATTAAGACATACGCAGAAGCACATTCAAGTATAACAACAGGATGTAGAGCAACAGGAATTAACTTTAATGATGATATTGTTTTCTTTAGCGATAGAGGTATGGAAGGTATATCAAGTGATATAACAACAGAACAAGTATTAGGACATAGAAGTACATTAGTTGATAGAAAACTATTAAATGAGAATAATTATAACTCAATGGAACTTGCAGAATGGGAAGGATATCTATTAGTAATTATAGATAATAAGGTGTACTTAGCTGATTCAAGACAAAAAGTAAGTAATAACGACCACATAGAATATGAATGGTTCTATTGGGAATTAGAAAAAGAAATAAAAAGAGCAGCTACATATGAAGGAATACTATATTTATGTAGTAATGCAGAAAATGTATATAATGAGCAAGGATATAAAAAATATACTGATGGAGAAAATATATATTGGTATGATATAGAAAATCAAAAATTATATGATAACGAAGGAATAGAAAGTCAAATATCAGTATTAACACTAACAGAAGTGTTAGTATCAGGAATTTATACATTAACAGACGATTCAGACGATAGAACAGTATCATCTTATTGGACAACACCAGAAGATGATTTTAATTATCCTCAGTATCTTAAAACGACAAATAAGAGGGGATTTAAAAGCGATGTAACTGGAACAAATATAAAAATAGATATAAGGACAGATAGTAATGAATTTGAAACATTAGGAACTTTTGAAAATACAAAAGGATATATAGTTGCAAAGATAAAAGAAAAAAAATGGAATAAAATACAATTAAAATTCAGTAATAATAAACCTTTTGGAATATATGGAATTAATTTAGAAGCATATGTAGGTTCTTATGTTAAGAGATAGGAGGTAAATATGAATATACAGCGATTTACTGCAATAGATGATGCAATTAATAATTTTTCAGGTTATATAGATGAAACAAAAAACGAAATAAACGCACTTGCAGGGCAAAAACAAGCACAAATAGATGAGTATAACAAAAACTATGATAACCAACTTACACAATATGACTCAATATTGAATCAACAAAAAGATCTAATTGACGTTGAAACAGAAAAACAAAAAGAAATACAACAAAAGCAAACAGATTATAATATAGGATTAATTAATCAAAATAAAGAAAAAGCAGAGAAAGCAACACAAAAGGAAACAGGAGACGCATATACAGATTATTTAAAATCTATTAATCAATATGGCGGAAATGCTGAGGCTTTAGCTGCATCAGGATTAATCAATCAAGGTATACAAGAAACATCAAGAATAGCAATGAATATAACTTATCAAAATAGAGTTAGTTCAGCAAAATCAGCCTTATTACAAGCTAATACAGAATATGATAATCAAATACAACAAGCATTATTAACAAACGATGCAAACCTAGCAGAACTTGCATTAAATAGTATGAAACAAAAATATCAAATAGCTTTACAAGGTTTTGAGTATAAAACAAATATGTACAATACAAAGATGAGTTACATGCAAAATCTTGATGATACATACTTTAATAGACAACAAACACTACAATCTAGAATTGATAGCTATAACAGTACAATATCAGATCTACAATCAGCAAAAGAAAGAATTGCAGAAGAAAGAAGACAAAGAGAAGAAGAACTTGCAGAAGAAAGAAGACAATTTGATTTACAATTCGCAGAAAATCAAAGACAATTTAATGCGCAAATGGCAGCAAATGAAAGATATTATGATTATAGTTCTTCAAGCAATAATAATTCTGAATATAGTTATTCTGATAATCCATCGACACAAGCATCAAACTACAATACATTTGGAAATAGTGAAAAAACTATGAACAAAAAAGATTACTATTTCAGTAATGGATATCAACCAAGATATGTAAATAATCAAAAATTAAGTGATACAGGAATAAATGTAGGACAAATATATGGTGGCAAATTAGGCGAAAATAGAAGAACTCAAAATATATGGTATGCAAATGGAAAATATTATATATGGCTAGGAAATGGCAATGGTGGAGGAGAATACATGCAAGTTGATGCACAAGATGTAAGTAAAATCAAAAATGCATCAAGTGTATGGAATAGTATTTGGCATAAAGGCGTATAAGGAGGTATAGAATGAAAACTGTTAATCAATACCTAAAAAACAAAGCTCAATATGATAAAGAAATGGAAGAACAAAACAAGAAAAAACCTAGAATTAGAACTGTAAGAGAAATAGCTCAGGAACAAGGAATTGAACTTGGAGAATTAACATCAGAAAAAAGTTCAAAAGGTTTTTTTAAAGATAGTAAAGCTTTTGATGATGGATATCAATTTGGTGATGTAACTAAAACAATATTCTCTACAGGTGGCGATTTACTTACCGACATTGGAGAAGGCTTTATAGGTGCAACAGAGGGTGTTGCAGACTGGGGGCAGTATAGGACAGCTGATATATTGAATTTTTTCGGTCAAAAAAAAGCAGCAGAAGCTGTAAAGAAAAATGCTCAATTTAACTCAACTGCTGCAATCTTTGGAAAAAACGAAAGAAAAGAAGATAACATCGCTAAAGATTGGACTAAAGGAATTGAGGAAAACTCAATATCCGGAGAAACGTTGGATACTGTAATGCAAGGTGTAGGTCAAGTAGGAGCAATGGTAGGATTATCTTATTTAGGCGGTGGAGGAGCAGAAGTTGGAGCAAATGCGACAAAGCTACAAAAAGCAGGTGCTCTTGCTAGAACTGCTTTTGCGTCATATACAAGTGCTTATGGTAATGCAAGAAGTGAAGCATATAAAAATGGTGCAGACGATAGTACAGCCAATAAAGCGGGTATGATAAACGGTTTTTCTGAAGCTATTGCAGAACAGTTTTTTAATGGTTTACCAGGTTTTAAATCTGCTGGTTGGTTTAGTAAAGTAAATGGAAAAGTTGGAGGAAAGATAGAAAAAGTATTAGGATCCAAAATAGGAAGAACTTTCTTAAAACTAACTGATACCATGGGTGAAGGTGCTGAAGAGATGATTTCTAATTCTTTAAATTCTTTAGGTACAAATATAGCTCACTATATAGGAACAAAAACTGGTAAAGAATATAACTATGGAATGGAGAATCTATCAGGACATGTTTTAAAAGATATGTACGATTCCTTTACTTCGAGTGATTCTATAGAATCATTTTTCTCTGCAGCAATTACTTCTGCTTTAATAGGTGGTGGAAATACATTTTTAAGTAATGTACAAAAGAATACTATTTTAAAGGAATATGCAAAAGAAAATAATATTTCTGTAAAACAAGCTGAACAACAACTTAATACAACAATAGAATCACAAATGCCTAATCTACCTTTTGAAGAAAAAGTAGAAGAACAAGAAAGAATCCAAAAACAAGAATTAAGAAATATGAAAAAAGGTGATTTCGTAGCACAAGAAATAAATACAAAAACACCTAATCTACCAATGAATAAAAAAAATCAAAGGTTTGATTTTGATAGTTCAAAAATAACAGATGAATTTGAGAAAAGTGTATATGAAAGCGCTAGTAAAAGTTTAAATAATACAGAGCAAACACATAAATTTGTTGATAAGGTAGCGCAAATAGCCAAAGATAAAAAAACTAGCTATGGCTTTATTAATAGTGAAGAATTAAAAAATTCAGGTTATAATATCGAAGGCAAAGAAATTGGTGGATTAGTAACAACTAATGAGAATGGGCAAAAGTCTATTCTCATAAATATTGATTCACCTAAGGCTTTAAATGCTATCGTAGGTCATGAAACAACACATTTATTAGAGGGCACAAAAGAATATCAAGAACTACAACAAAGTATATTTGAATATGCAAAACAAAAAGGCGATTTTGATGGAAGACAACAAACTTTAAGCGAATTGTATAAAGATGTTGAAAATGCTGATATAAATAGCGAAATTACAGCCGACTTAGTTGGAGATTATTTATTTACTGATGAAAAATTTATTAATTCATTATCTACAAATAAACCAACTATATTCCAAAGAATTAAAGATTTAATTGACGATTTAGTAGTTAGATTTAAAGGAACAAAGGAAGAAAGACTTTTAAGGGAAGTACAAAAGAAATTCAAAGCAGCATATAAACAAGATGGAAATCTTAAAAGTGATAAGTATATGATGATTGGCAAGAATGGTGCAAAGAATTTATCTAAAAATAGCAATGACAATTACTATAAGAATCTTAATGATAATTTAAAAAAGTCTCAAAAGGAATATAACGATAATAATGATTTAGAACAAGAAAATATAAAAAGTAAAGGTAAATATCAATGGTTTAAAACAAAATATGGTGATTGGGGTACATTTATTTCAGATAAAGAAAGTAAACTAAAGCAACGATTAGAGCCTAATCATACATATAAATTAAGTGAAATTCTAGATCATGATTTATTATATAAAGCTTATCCTGAATTAAAAAATCTTAAAGTAGAAACAGCAGATATTGCATCAACAGGAGGTTTAGCAAAAACAAAATTTGTTCCAATAAATACTATAACAGATATTGTATATTTGAGAAATTCTGATTTAAATGAAAAGAATTTTAAATATACTTTATTACATGAAATTAATCATTATATTGAATTTAGGGAAAAATATGATGAAAATAGTAGAGGTGCAGATAGTAAAACAATTGGTAGAGAAGCATATAAAAATAATTTAGGAGAATTAATTTCTAATACAACAAAAATGAACGCTAATTTGACTCAAGAACAATTAAATGATATAATTTTACCAGAAATAGCAAAGAAAAATCCTAAATACGAAAATATAAAGGATAATCTTGATAAAATAAATGAATTAGAAAGAAAGGAAGCACCCAAAAATGATAGCAAGTATGCTAATGAAACTAAAGAAAAGCAGATACAAAATAGTCAGAAAAATAGCAACAAAACTATTCGACAAACTAATAATAATGATAGATTAAAAGGAATTTATGATTATGAACAAAATAAATTTATAAATAATAAAGATTTTTATGAAGAACTAGATGATAGTTCTTTTTTTGATGCAATCAATTCATTAAAAGAAAAACAAAATGAAATAATTCAAAAAACTAATCCTATGCTTGATGACTATCATGTTGGAATAAGAAGTACAAATGATATAAGAACATGGGAAGAAGTATTAAAACTTGATGATGATATAGAAGGTCAATTCGCTTGGGGAGATTATACAAGAGAAGAAGCTGAAGAAGCACTAAAAAATAATAAAATAACTATATATAGTAGTAATCCTATAAAAAATGGAACATTTATTTCAACTTCTAGAATACAGGCAGAAGAATATGCTGGAGGATATGGAAGTAAAGTTTATTCAAAAGAAGTACCATTGAATGAAGTTGCATGGATTAATGGCGATGAAGGGCAATATGCTAAAGTAGTTCAAAATAGTTATTCACTACCAACCACTGATACAAAACAATATGGTAAATATAATGTATATGGAGAAGATGTTAAGTATCAAAAACCATCAAAAGTAAATTTACCAATAAACGGTGAATCAGGAATTTTAACAGATGAAGATTATAAAGATAAAACTACCGAATTATTAAATAAATTCACAAATACTGCAGCTCAAAAAATAAATAATCAGACACAGGAAATAGCAAAAAGAAATCTTGAATTAAAAAAGAAAGATACTGAAGAATTAAAATCACTAATTAATAATTACAATAATATGACAAAAGAACAAATATTTAAAAGTGATGCTAAAACAAAAATAAATGAATTTGTAAGGAATCATTCAAGTCAAGAATTTGAAGAAGAGTTTTTTGATACTGAATTAAGTGACTTGCAAAAAGAAATCAAAAGAACAAAATTTATAATTGATGAAAAATATAAAGGTGAATTCCCAGATGGAATAACTGCTTTTAAAAAGTTAAATCCTGGATTAAATATTGTTTTTGGTACAAATGGTAATATAGATTCAAGATATCAGGAACTTGCTGAAACACATAGAGGTAGATTAAGTGAAGATGCTACAACAGGAGATATACCTTATCTTTTAGCTGATATACTTAATCAAGAAACTAAATTAAAAAATACAATATCTTATGAATTAAATAATGATGAGATAGAACAAATAACAAATAAGATATATTTTGGTTTAACAAATAATTCTATAAGTAATCAAAATTTAGAAAAATATGTGTCAAAAATTCATGAGAAGATAGAAAATAAATATGCTAGACAAATGGCAATACAAAAGTATAGAGAACTAGCAAAAGAACAAATAGGAGATATAACAGAAATTACAGATAAGAAAAAAGGAATATTATATCAAGTAAATACCATGAAACGAAATCTAAGAGATATAATGAGCCCTGAACAAGCTAAAAAGATGTATGATACTTATTTTAAACCTATTACAGTAAATAATGCTAAATTAGAAGTAGATAAACAGTCTTATGTAGATAGAATACAAAAATTTAATTTATCAAATGAGGAATCTGTCTATGTCCAAATGTTAGGTGAAAAAAAGTATAATCCTAAAACTTCAGTAACTCAAGAACAATTAACAAAATATCTTGAAGAAAATTATAATAAAATAGACACATCAAAAGTAAATTCTGCTGTTGAAGAATTTAGAAATATATATGATGAATTAATTGTAAGAGTAAATAACACTTTAAAAGCAAACGGATATGCTCCAATAGATTATAGAAAAGGTTATTTTCCTCATTTTATTGAAGATAAACCAACTTCTGTACTAGGTAAATTTGCTGAAAAATTAGGCTGGAAAATTAATAAAGGCGCACTACCTACTGATATTGCAGGTATTACTGAAGAATTTAAACCTGGTAAAGCATGGACTAGCTTTAGTCAAAGAAGAACTGGGAATGCTACCGATTATAACGCATCTAAAGGGCTTGATAATTATTTAAATGGTGCAATGGACGTAATATACCATACAGAAGATATTCAAAAATTAAGGGCATTAGAAAACGAAATAAGATATCAATATAGTGATAAAGGTGTCCAAGAAAAAATCGATGAAATATTTGAAGATCAAGACTTAACTGCTGAAGAGAAATATGAACAAATTTCTTTATTAACTGATCATATGAAAAATAATGGTTTAGGTAACTTTGCAACAGAATTAAGAAATTATACAAATAACCTTGCAAATAAAAAATCTTTTCATGATAGAAGTATGGAACAATCTTTAGGTCGTGATACATATTCAATCATGAATAACATCAGTTCAAGAGTAAGTGCAAACATGGTAGGAGCAAATATAAGCAGTGCTTTGACTAACTTTATTCCTATAACTCAAGCATGGAGTCAAATATCAACAAAGAACTTAATGAAGGGTTTAGCTGAATCTATAAAAGCAACTATAAAAGATGATGGCTTTGCTAGTAACTCTGTTTATTTGATTAATAGAACAAAACAAGCTGATAAATTATATAAAACCACTATTGATAAAATCAATGATAAATTAGCTGTACCTTTTGAAGCAATCGATAGTTTTACATCAAATACTATTGTAAGAGCAAAATACCTGGATAATATAGAAAAAGGTATGTCAGAACAAATGGCAATGGAAAACGCAGATGAATTTGCAAAAGATGTAATGGCTGGAAGAAGCAAAGGAGATAATCCAACGATATTTAATCAAAAAAATCCAATAGCAAAACTATTCACTGCTTTTCAATTAGAAGTAAATAACCAATATGGTTATATGTTTAAAGATATAAAAGCAGATTTAAGTGGAGAAGCAAAAGATAAACTTGCAGCAGCCTTTGTAAAGATGTTCTTAGGTGCATGGCTTTACAATTATTTTTCAGAAAAAATAACTGGAAGAAAGAGTGCATTTAGCCCTATAGACATGGCTATAGAAGATATTCAAACAGCAACAAATGAAAATATGGATCTTGGTGATAAAGTATCTTCAATAATGACAAATACGGCACAAGAACTTCCATTTGTTGGAGGAGTTATGGGTGGAGGTAGACTTCCTATACAAGGAGCAATACCTTACGAAAATCCTTTAAGTATGATTACTTCAACAATAAGCGATGTATCAGATCTATTTGATGAAGAAAAAAAAGATACAGCAATAAAAAATCTTACTAAAGAATGGCAAAAGCCTCTTTATTATTTAGGTATGCCATTCGGTGGTGGACAAATTAAAAAGACAGTAGAAGGGTTATCAATGTATGATGAAAATTTACCTATTGCTGGAAGTTATACTAATTCTGGAAAGTTAAGATTTGAAGCTGATGATTCTACTTTAGGAAAATTACAAGCTGCAGTATTTGGACAATATGCAAGTAAAAACGCAAGAGAATATTTTGAAAACGGATATTCTCCGTTAAGTGAAAAACAAATAAATGAAGCTTTAGATGCTAACTTGCCTATAGATGAATATCGTGAAATAAATAAAGGAATTAAAGAAGCTAAAGCCTATGCTAAGGAAAATGAAGAATCACAAAGTGAAGCAGAATATAATTATATTTATAATTTACCTATTAGTATGGAACAAAAGAACTCTTTACTTAATTCAAAATTGGGAACAAGTGATGAGATAACTGATAAAAATGGATACGTCAAATATAAAGATAATAAAGACAACATATATTGGGTAGATGAAGATTCAGGAACTATCTATAATAATAAATATAGAGAAAGTAATATAAATAAAGATTCACTTACAAGGTATTCAAATAAAAAAGACTTAACAAATTATGGTGATTATGGAAGCCTTGAGGAATTTAATTACGCAAATAGTAATCCTACAAAATATTCAGCAATTAAACAAATTACTGATTATGATTCATTTAAGACTTATAAAGATGACATCGCATCAATTAAACAAGATTATAATGACGGAACTACAAGAGGTTCTAAGGTTGCAAAACAACAAGTATTTCAATATATTAATTCTCTTAACTTAAACAAATATCAAAAACTTATGCTTGAAAAAATGGCTGGAGGTTATAGTATAAAAAATTATAAATCCCAAATGAGAGAATATATAGAAAGTCTAAACCTTACAAAAGAAGAAAAACAAGCAATAGATAAAGAATTGTTTGGATAGGAGGTGCTTATGAGTTTACAAGATGCAAGTGTAGTAAGAACAGCGGCCGAACTTGAAAAAAAATATAACTTTAGAAAATTACTTGGATTAGAAAAAAATTTTGAGACAGTAAGTGGAAAGGTTATAAAAGTAGAAAACGAATTAAACAACATGCTTAATTCATTAATAATAAATCTAGGGGATGTGTTAGATAGTCAATCTGACATATCCCTTTGGTTTTATCCTGATATACCTACAACATTGAATGAACCTTACATATCATGGCAAACACCTAGCGAACACATAGGAGATTTATACTATGCACAAAAATATGGATATATATATAAATATACTTCTAATGGCTGGGAGATACAAACTGATTTAAATTTATTAAATGCTCTTGCACTGACAAATGAAGAATTGGATGT
>Ga0247611_10001740_pt1 | contig 38115 bp, 60 predicted proteins | sample 177DNAGHGhighgp2_FD_192422 | JGI IMG/M metagenome (GOLD analysis project Ga0247611, IMG submission 192422) | Sheep rumen microbial communities from Palmerston North, Manawatu-Wanganui, New Zealand - 1770 DNA GHGhigh gp2 | ecosystem: Host-associated > Mammals > Digestive system > Stomach > Rumen... | reverse complement strand
AGCATTTCCAGACACCACTCTAAAAACAAATATGCCATAATCTTAAGTAGTATGAGGTTCGAATCCTCATACTACTACTTTACTTTTATAAGAATTACGCGCACGTTAATACAACAACATAATTGTTATAGAAAACCATTAAAATTATAAATATGAAAGGATTTATTGTATTATTTAAAGTAAAAGACGAAAATTCCGAAGAGTTTCTTAAACTTTTAATGGAAGATTATGTTCACGAAACACACAATATATCTAAAATTGCAGATGTAGAAGGTGTTTGTGGAGGTGACGATTATGAAAATAATGCAGAAGTATTTTTTCATGAACTGTAATAAATGGGAGATGATTCCCAGGAGGAACGTTTTATCGGTTTGAAGAGAACTCCAGAAAAAACTAAAACCGTCATCCGGACTTGTAGCTCAGTTGGTTAGAGCAACAGATTCATATGTAAAATTGTGTGCATAGGCGAGAAATCCCTATGTAGAATCTCCTAAATTCGGTGGAAATCCTCTTATTGCGACCTTGCGAATAAAAGGTGTCCTAAACAATAATGGATGAGGACTATACCGAGCGAAAATAAGTTTAAATTTGTATGAAAACATGTAAGTAATACAAATGACCACCGCAACAGACAAGCACTTACAATGCTGGGGTAGTGCAACTTATAATCGTGTAGAGACTGAACGGGAGATACCTAAGTTGAAATTAAACGAATAAAAGGACTTGAGTAACTTCGAGTAGAAACTTACAAAGCTCATAACTTTGAGGGACGAAAGGTAAAAGCGAAAGAGGACGGTACGTGGAGTATTAATTTTTGTTTTACTTGCAAGAATTTCAATATGGTACTGAGTCATAATCTGGAGGTCATAGGTTCAAGCCCTATCTGGTCCACGTCCGTGAGGATACTTTATTTACAATGGTTTTTTTAATTCATAGTTTTTTAATTGTTTTAGGTTAATTTTTAGGTTTGGTCAATTTCGTTGTGAAACGAGATTGACTTTTTTACAAAATGGCATGATGGTGGAATTGGTAGACACGAGGGACTTAAAATCCCTTGACCAGGAATGGTCGTGCAGGGTTCGACTCCCGCTCATGCTACAATGCAAGGATTTCGTGGAATGTTAAGTGACCGATTAACATTTGTAGTTGACACGGCATTAAAAATGTGTCGTGCCAAAGGTCGTTGGGTTGAACATGTTTGGAAAACTCAAATAAATATTTATGTCAAACACGAAGATAAAAGGCAAGCTGTCTTTAAGATTCTTGGCAAAAAATATAATTTGTTTGATTTCCGACGTTCAATAGATTTTGATAACATTGAACCAGATGAACGTGAATATTGGGAATATGTTGCTTCTTGGGTAGAATGGCTACAAAAGAACAATTTATTTCTGTATGAAGTTTATCAATCCTCTCTCGAAAAGGGACTTACAGATGGTCAAATCATTTCTTTATTTACAGAAAAATATAAAATAAAGAAAGAAAAAGCAAAAATACTAATAAATGCTTATAAAACCAAATACTAATGTATTTTCCCTATGTTAATTAGAACGTCTTTAAACTGTGTTAACAGTATGAAGCCTAGTGAAGCATATAACTATCTAAAACGAAATTGGAGAACAGATAGATTTATGCTTGAATCTGACGAGGTAATAAAACCTCTTTCCCTATATGTACTTGGAATAAAAAACAACAGTTATTATACAGTACCAGAAGTAAGAAACTGGTTAAAATGGGTAAATAAAAACATCATATTAGAACTTGGTTCACAAAACTATAAAACAATAGATGTGAGACTAAGAATAGCAGTATGTATGTTAGATAAACTTCATTTAAGTATATCTGATCGTTTAAGTATTCTAAGTATATTAACAGCAAATGTTCGAACTGAGATTAGTAAAATAGCAGTTGAAGATTTACCGTTTTAGTTCGGGCACAACGTAACGGGATTCGTATTCCTACCCGAACACGAACAGCTGACATCTGTTACATTCCTATGTGGAGTTAATAACTGTCTTAAATTTTTTTAACTATGGATAACCCCAGAATCACAGAAAAGGAAATTGGGATTATCAAACGTGCCCAAGCTGGTGATGAATCAGCTTTTAATTGGATTTATAAGAGATACAAAGGTTTCGTAACCCACGTCCTTAATCATTATTTAAACGATTATGACGAAGCAAAAGACATTGCTAATGTAGTATTTCTCAAAGTCCATAAAAAACTCTCGACATTCGTAGAATACGACTCCTTTGGAGGCTGGCTACGAATTATAACAAATCGTGTGGCTATAGATTATATACGTAAACAAAAGCAGTTCAGAAGAATGAAATCATTAGATTCTGAAGACTATAGACTGTGGTCAAAGGATCAGTTAACACCTGATGCAGATCTAGTCAATCGGCAAACGTATGGTGAAGTGATTGAAAACTTCAAGATGCTCCCAAAAAAGCATCAAGAAATTATGCGTTTGTTTTATGTAGAAAATCTAACAGTGCCACAGATTGTGGATGCTATGAACATGTCAAAAGGGACTGTTAAGTCTATTTTGTCACGTAGCAGAAAAAAACTCAAACAAACCTTCTCAAAATGACAGCATTATTCGTTTTCACAGTTGCCATTATTCTTGCTGTACTTATAGCACGGTATAACGAGAGTAATAAACTCTTTAAGATTCTGTTTATCAGTCTCTTATTGGGTATGGCAGGTGGAGCTATTGCCATCAAGCTTTTGCACGATGACAAGAATAATGGAACTACTCAGGTAGCCCCCACGCAGGGATCGCCAATGGTTGTATTCGACATGGATGCAATGCTTTTTGACGATACTCTCGCCATTGAGGCAAAACCTGCGAGTGAGGGCTCGCTACCTGACTCTTATAGTAGTGTTTCCATTGCTCCGAGTAAGTGCGCTGGGGAAATCCGTGCACAACCAAAAAACGCATCACCTTTTAATAAAGGAGGGCCATTGAAATATTATGATAGTGGATGACTAACATCTTTTCATAAACATTATTTCAATAACCAAAAGATAACAAATGCGTTTCTATAACGGTAAGGCGAAATCCTACCACAGTAAATAACCAAAAAACATTTATCAAAAATGGCAAAGAATAATAAGCCTACAGAAAAGGCAAACGAGGCTAAGAAGAAGCCCGAAGTAAAGAAAACACCTAAAGCAGCAGAGAAAGCTCCTATTGTAGAGGAAGCTCCTGTTGAAGAGGTTAAGGATAGCGTTATGATGCTACCAAACAGCGACAACTTTAAAGGTATGTCACAAGATGCAAAGGTAACATACGCTGATTTGTTGCAGCGTCGTTATATTGAGCATCCGACAGAAGGTTCTAACTATACGCCGCAGTTCATTGGTGGCATAAACAGTATTATTGATGCTACTGTGCTCAGTATTGCAATCGATGAGGCTGTTTGTGGGAGTGGGAGTTTATCCTACATCATCAAAAGGAATCCAACGTCTTATCTGTCTCTTGTCAACATGGCGAAGAGCATGGGTATCGAGAATCTGCCGGCATTCAGCGCGCTCCCTGCTCCAACAGAAGAGCAGCTTAAGCAAGCGGGTATTGAGGGTTCTAAGGCTGAAGAACATGTCGTTGTAACTGTTACGGACAAGAACGTAAACAAGGAAACAAAGAAGGAAGCAAAGAAGGAGCACGACATCTCCAATGCAACTGTTGAGATTGATGGTACTAAGATTAAAGACGAAAAGGGTCTTATCGAGGCACTTCAGTATCAGCTGGTTACGAAGAAGCTCGGCAACAACGTTGTAGACATCGTCTATCGGACGCTTAAGCCGTTTCGTCTTGCAAATTCCGAAGGTGAAGCCAAGAAGAAGTATGAAACATTCACGCTTTATGACTGGCTTATGGATGCCTTCAGCATCGTTTCTCCTACCATCCTGTATAAGGGAATCGGTAAGGGTATGGTCACTGTTACCAAGTTTGCGAAGACTCCTATTCGTGCCTTCATAATTGCTCGTGCATCTACAATGGATCGCAAGCAGGTTGCAGAAGGTCATCCTAATCCTGGATTGACGGATGAAGAAACTGCAATGATGTCAAAGGCAATCATCCACTGGATTTGCAACACTGACATTAAGCGTCTTGAGGCCGAACTTACGACCGAAGATGTTCAGAAGGACGAAGCTCTTAAGGCAAAGACCGAAAAGGAAATTGCAGAGCTGAAAGAAGTTCTCGATGTAGTGAACAACCCGAGTATGGACTTTGTTGATACCTTTATTGAGAATAAGGGTAAGGACAAGGTTGTAGACACCATTTATGGTGATATTCTCGGAAGCTACTTCGGCAATCCTTATAAGGTTGACAATGAAATTGAGCCGCTTTCTAAGAAGTATAAGAACGTTGATTATTGCGTTCAGCAGCTGGCAGGTGCAATCACCAACTTGTTCATTACAAGTACTCAGCAGGATGATCGTTACACGTTCGCCAACGGGTGCCAGAAGCTTGTTGAGTATACTCAAGAAGAAATTCAGGCAAACAAGAAGGCTGAGCTTGAGGAAAAGTCAAAAAAAGCTTAAAGGAGTTGCGTGAAAAACATCCGTGGATAGCACGTAAGTGGACTTTGAAGAGAACTTGGTCCAGCTTCTTATCATTGTTTAATTTAGCACGTCAATAATCAATATGAGACGATTAACAACTATCATCTGTTGCATATGTTTCGCCATAATTGGCGTTTCTTTAACATATGACAAGAGTCCATTGAAGATTAAACCAGGAGGACTCCCTGTTATGGCGTCGGAGATTACAAGTCGTCCGGCCCTACCATTCGATCTTTTTATGGATCGAATAAAGAATTCGCAGGTTAAGTCTGATACTGTTCTTATTCCGGAACGGGTAGACACTGTATATTTACCTGGGAAGACGGTAACTAAATGGAAGACTCGCTATGTTTCGACGCATAGCAAGCCTCGTGGTTCATGCATTATGCCTATGCCAAATCATGAGAAAAGTCAGTCGATGGTTCGTGAGGAGAAAACCAAGGAACAAACTGATAGCGTATATCAGATTAAGGATAAAATAACATTGTCAGTTAACAATAATGTTGTTTATTCTTCCGAAAACGATAGTCACTCCACCAGTGTCACGCCACAGTGACAGCCGTAGGCAACTGGCTTAGTACGTTAAGCGGGTCTCATTAGCCCAGGTACGAAATAACACAACTTGATCCGAGAATATGTTAGCCTTCTCAAAAGGTGAGAAACCCAAAAGGTAGGATGAAATGCGAATGGTGCAATGCGTGTTACATTGCATGAAAAACCATACGTAAGGGGGGTAAACGCTGTATCAGCCCCACGACACTGAGAACCGTCTGGTGAGTGTCAGAGCGTATAAGTCTCAAAAAGAGCAAAATGAGCCGTATCGGACATGCTAATCAAGGATACATAAGATTAGTATAACGTTACACGAGATAAAACTGCGTTTAAAGATGCCAAAAATTCGCAGATTGTATCACAAATAAGCTGAGGATAGTGTTCACGGTCTCCAAAACCGTTGTGAAAGTCCGAAAAAATAATACAATAACAAATGATCGTGAGAATCTACTCACGAACTGTATGGTAAATATGGTGCCTATGTAAGTCCAATCTAGTTCAAGTCTAGTGCCTCCGGTTGTGAAGGATGCGCGCGGGGGAGTAGGAGGGTAAAACGGCTGATGTTAGTATTGACCGCCAGGCCTTGGTCGTTCATGCGGAATATAAAAGTGGAATGACAAGATACTCGATGCAGGAGTATAGCGGATGAAGGGCGCGTTCATAACCCTATTTCAACATATAATATAATTGGTAAGCGAATTATGTTATTTGTAAGTGTTATTCCTAAATAGATGACACAGTATTAGATGACAACTCGACAGTCAAAAAAAACAAACAACGATGAATGGTTTGAGGTCATGCACCCCAGCATGAACTGATTCCCGCACAATGAGTACGAAAAAAATAGTATTAGACACATAATATGATATGAAAGAATATCACGATACCTCTATGGAGTAGTAAGCCAGTATATATCGTGTGCCTTAATATCAACCTGTGGTTAATCGATACGAAGATATTTGTACCAAAACAAGAGAACTATAAACATGTTTAACGAAAAATAGGTGTCCCCCGATAGTAGAAAATGAAGACTACATTTGTAACGTAGTGCTATGAAGTCGGAAGCCTGAGTGCCAACCGTAACTGTGAAAAAGTATACAGAATAGATAACTCAGAAGTCTAGACAGCAAATCTAGATGGTGCAGTGAGGCTATAGAGTAATATACAGGAAATCTGATGGGCAGCTTTGTCAACTGATTAGACGCAGTGGTAATAACCGTATGCAGGAACTACTATCCCCTGTCTCGGGATGTGTACAAAGAAGATAAAGTGGGTGACAAGGATGAAATGTATGGGTTGAACTCCCCAGTGTTCGTGCACTTCTCAACGAAAGACGAGATAAAATAATGAGGCAAGCACTTGCCAAGAGTAAAAAACAAGCCGTAAGGTCGACGCACAGCCACGTCATATGACCGTTCGATAATGAAACGTACTCCTCACGTAAACAAAAGCTCTGGAACTTTTGAAAGTAGGAAATTGCGAAAGCGAGAGCACGCTTACCAGTATTGCTGTTAGGCTCTATAAATAATCAGTGAATCGGAAAGTGTAATACTTTTTATGGTTAGGGAAAATACATGATTAGGATTACACATTTATTTTCGTGGGTAACACAGATTTTATCAACTAGTAAGGACAATCAGCAATGATCCCGCTAGAAATAGTGACCCTCCGTGCATCCTGAGCATCAACAGAGTGCTAGATATAAAATTTGTGTAAGTTTAACAATTCTTAAATTTAAAATCCATGTAGTGTTCTATGAGTGTGATTGAATTCACTTATCGGCATTTGGCGTTTTAATGCGTTTATTGCAGTGGCAAAGCATGTCCTACCGTTGGACTCCGAAATACACTTTTCAGTGTATTGAAACAATAAACAGGTAAGCATAAAACAAAATGACCTCTCGTGAGCACGGTTTAAACCGATAAATAGACCATCACAGAACACTACATAAATTATAAAACTCGAGAACTCTCACGAGGTATTTTGAGAGATTTTTCTAACTTTATCGCCTCCCAATCAAGGGCGATATCAAAAAGGATAAAGTAAAATGGAAGTAAAAGTAAATGCAACAGTAATTGCAAGTCATCGTAAACCTATCGGTATGGTAGGTGCAAAACTTGGTGGTAAGATTTTTCAGCCAGAAGCATATGAGGCTTGGCCCGAATTTGCAAAGGCTCAGCAGGAAGTAGAGCGCCAGAACAATCTGCCGTTCATCCTCAACCGTTCACCGCGCGTGTATAAGGTAACAGACATCGACATTCTGGGTACCCAGTTGAATACTGACGCAACCGGTGAGACTAAGCTGTTTCTGAATCCGGGTACGGAGAAGGAGATGGCAATCCCCATCCAGGATGGGATGGAAAAGATCGGTGTAGTAACCGAGAACGCAATGGCAAAGGCTCTGTCTGGTGACAAGAGCATCATCTTTGCTGATGCAGCTGCTATTAAGCAGAAGATCAATCAGTACAACCAGTCTGAGTATGATAAGCTTCAGGCTATCATCGACAAGTGCAAGAGCATGCAGCAGCGTATCAAGTCTGCAATGGACAAGAACGAGAAGCTGTGTGACGGCTACCTCGATGACATGGTGAAGTCAACTCCCGCAGGAGTACAGGTGTGTGTGAATAACACCACAGGTACAATCCAGGTTAAGCCGACCGTTAATGACGAGGAGATCTAATCATGAACAATCTTCTCTCTTCTCGAAGTCAGGAGGCTATTAAAATGCTTCTAATGGATGCAAAGATTCGAGAAGCTGTTCTTGAAGATCCAGAAGATAAGACAAATTATCAGCATTTTAAAATAACTGAGAATGGTAACATTGTTCTGGGAGAAACCAGTTGGTGGTTCTGGAACAACCTTATCAAGTGTCAGCGGAAGCTCTCCTTCCAGGATTTTGTGTTCCGAGTATTTCGTGCATTAGTTGGTTTAGCCGATAACAAGAATAAGAATATTATTCTTCGTGGACTTTCCGATGAAATAATCGAAAAAGCAATACTCAACAAGGACTATAATTGGTTGATTGATCGATTGTTTACTGTTGCTTGCTATGGTGTAAATCAGGGTTTCTTGTCTATGACAGATGCTGCTGGTCACAAAGTAGTAGAAATAGAACGTTCAAATGATGACCCAGTTGTAAAAAACGTAGTTATTAATTTGAACGGTCGAAAGAAAACAGTTCCTTGGGTTGACAGTACTGGCGACTTAATTGCTGATGTTGAAATAGGAATAACCGATTTGCATATGCGTAATCGTTAATAAACGTGTTTATACTTTAAAGATTACTTATTGTATTTCGAGTATATATTAGGGATAGTATATACAAAAAGTATATTTAACGTTTATTGACCCTTACAATTGTGTAATAAGAAATTCTGAAATAGACTAAAGCATTAGTTGCTGAAAAATATAACGTAAGATGCCCCTAACGATTACATATGTATTTCAAGTAATGTTCTGCGGATTCATTACATAGGGCGTCTTACGTAACTTATATGTTTTTCGATAAGCATATAAGTACGTAGGTAAACGAGTTTCGAATTCATTGTATTTAAGTTTAATTTAAAATCAAAGAATATGGAAAAGAACATTAAATCAATGAAGTTGAACTCTAAAGATATTATCGCTACTCGCGATAAGCTGTGTGCTCAGAAGACGCACGATTGGAAGATTATTATTTCTGAAAATGTAATGTCTAAGAAGGCTATTGCCAACGGTCTGGGTGCACGTGGAAAAGGTATCGATTTGAACAATCTCTACAATGAGATTTTGCAGAATGGTGAGAAGCTTATTAAGGTTAAGGGTATGTTGCAGTATCTGAACATGGGTACATTTACTTTTAATTTTGATGAGTTTAAGAAGACGCATTATTATAAGATTTTTCTGCTGAGTGAGAAGAACGAGCTTCTTAGTAAGCTTGAAGAGCTTATGAAGAAGAATACCATTAATCCTGCTACTAAGGCCAAGGCCGGTAAGAAGGGTACTGGTTTGAGTGAAATTTTCTCAACGGCAAAGATTTCCTCGATGAAGAAGAAGTTGCAGCTTGAAATCAATGCAATTAAGTCTGAAATTGAGGAGTATAACAGTAATACGTCCATCGATATTACATCTGAAATCGACACTTTTGCAGACATGCTCGCAGCATAAATGCAAAAAAAGGGTCATTGTAAGTTGGACAACTTTGGTCGGATCGAAGCCGACTGACCCGCAAGTTTTCCCGAATAAACATAAGTCTAATTTTAAATCATTATCAAAATGAAACGAACATATACATCTGCTCAAATTGCACATAAGAAGACAATGCGAGCAGCACGTCAAAATAAAAAGACACGCAAAACAAGTTCTCATCCTACAGTAGGGAACAAAATATACTCATGCTTAATTGTATCTCCGATACAATGCTTGGATGGTGTAAACCAAGTTTTAGCAGAATTTAAAGACTGCACAATAAAGAAATTTGGCGACGACCACATTTGGGTTCATAATATAGATGAAAAAAATACAAAAGATCTTGCAACCCAAATAGCAAAATGTTCCGTTACTAACGAAAAAGGTAGAACATTTAAGGTACTCTTTACTTCTCGAAAGTATAAAGACGTTACTCCGAAAGAAGAAAAACAGAAAAAGCCTTCTAAGAATACAATTGAGGTTAAGTTGAATGCCAAGCATTCACGAAAGTTCTCAAATGTAGCTCGCAACACCAACAGAAATACTGTAAAACCACCTCGACGTGTAAAGAAATTGATTTCTTTGATTGAACGTCGCCGTTTATGTAAAGCAGCATAGGAGGATTTATCATGGAAGAGATCGTTATTTATACACAGAAGTTTAAGACCATGTTTGGTGTTAAACTGAATAGAAAGCCTAACGAAAGTAAAAAGGATTTCAAAAAGAGATGTAAAGAGAATAATCGCGAGTATAAGCTTTATATAAAAACGAGATTTGAGGTAAAGAAACAAACTTTAACTCAAAGAATGGTTAAAGAGGAAGAACACATGGTTAAACGGTGGGATAAAAGACATCCAAAACCAGAACCAGACCTTTTTAACACGTGTAAAGCGTGGGAAGATACTCGAGAAAAAGCCATAGAACGTATTCGAGACATCGTAGTCTCGCGATATGACAAATTGCAACTCATTGGTCGATTTAAATTACGAGAAAATGAGTTTATTGATCGAAAAATAGGAGAATTAAAAGACATACGAGGGCAGGGACATATTGTTAATGAACTAAGTCCGACAGCGGAATTGATTAAGCTTGCAGCAAAGATGACCGCATTAGTTCATGATAAATGTCCTACTCTTGTGTGTTCTACTCTAAAAGATCACAAACGAGAACGAGGACGAATTATACTACCTCGTGCAGCATAATAAGGGATTGACGTAGGACAGTGTATGCAGATACTACGTCACCCTAATCAATTTTCGTATTATAAAACGTCTGAGCACTATGATAATACACAACAAACCTGTCGTTGTATACGACATTGAAGTATTTCCAAACGTGTTTACGTGTACTTATAAAGATACGGAAACAGATTCGATTGATACGTTAGAGATATCAGAAAGAACAAACGATTTAACAGAACTAATAAGACTGTTTAACCTAAATATAATGTTCTGTGGGTATAACAATCATCACTACGATGATGTTATCATAAACTATATAATTGACTTCTACCCAAAAATGAAGAACATGCCATATTGGCAGATAGTCAGATCATTGTTTAATCTGTCTAACGTAATAATTAAATCGGAAGAAGGGAATACTGATAGGTTCAAAAAGTGGAAATATGCTAACTTTTTTGAATCTATAGACTTACTAACAATGTTGTTTAGTAGCAAATTGAGAGTAGGTCTAAAAGAAATGCAAGTCACTATGCATTATCATAACGTGCAAGAATATGATGGAGATTTTAATAACTATCTTCCAAAAGATTCTATAGACGATATGATAAAGTACAACATTAATGATGTTGAATCTACTGAAGAACTATTAAACAGACTTAAAGAAGATTTAGACTTGCGACTGTTTATCGAACAGGAATACGGTTTAAACGTTTTATCGATGGACCAAACGAAAATTGGTGAAAAGATTCTCGAAAAGAAATATTGTGACAGTATGCATATAACTTCTCGAGAATTAAAGAACATGGGTTCTCCTATGGACTACATACCATTGAAAGACGTTATATTACCGTTCATAGCATATAAAAATCCAAAGTTAAAAGCCGTTCTTGAAGACATGAAGAAACAAATTGTTTATTCAAAAGAACGCAAAGGCTACGAGAAGAAGTTTGTTCTCTCGAACGTGGAATATTCTGTTGGAGTAGGTGGAATACATTCTATACATACTCCTAAAATATTCCTTCCAAGGGAAAATGAATTCATTATGCACAGTGACGTTGCTTCTATGTATCCGTCATTTATAATACAATATAATTGGATTCCTCGGCACCTTGGAAAAACATTTTACGATGTATATTCTAGCATATATTATGAAAGAATAGAAAGTAAACATAGCGGACAGAAGTTAAAAGCTACAGTCTTCAAATATGCTTTAAACGCTGTTACAGGGAAAATGCAACAAGAGACAAGTTGGATGTACGATCCATTTACCGTATTTAAAATACGTATAAATGGTCAGTTAGTTCTACTGATGTTAGTGGATCGACTCCTGGAATTGGACTGTGAGATAGTGCAGGTCAATACCGATGGTGTAGTGTACATTTGTAAAAAGAACAATTTTGATAAAGTTCAGGAAGTTATCAAAGAAATAGAACAATTGACACGCTTGAATTTTGAAACAGATCGCTATGAAGCGTTTTATCAGTACGCTATCAATGATTACTTTGGTATCATTGAAGGATATTCACAATCTCATAATCCTAAACTGATAGAAAAAAAGGGAATGTTTATTTCAGATTACGACAAAAGTCGTCTTGGGAAAGGCTTAGCACCAATGGTCATTCCTAAAGCTGTTATAAATTACTTTTTGACCAAACAACCAGTCTCAGAATTTGTTAGGAAGGATAAAGATATCCGGGATTTCTTAATGGGACAACGCGTAGATAAGAAATTCAAAGTTGAATATGGTGATGAACCTGTTCAACGTATTAACAGATTTTATGCGAGCACAAACGGTCGTTATTTGTACAAAGTCAAAGAAGAAGGACAGAGTAAACAATATTTTAATATGTTAACTAAGTCTGGAGTAACTTTGATTAATACACTTGACGACATACCAATAGAAGACAGACATATAAACTACACTTATTATATAGGTGAAGCCCAAAAGATAATTGAATCTTTTGTCTGTCAACAATTGGAACTATTTTAGTAACCGACTTGTTCACCTTAGCGTATAAGAGTATGATTATTGAATTAGATACAAAACTTCTGGATTTACCAGAAAAAATCAATATGAATCAGTTTATCTTCCTCAGTATGATATTGGATAAGAATCAAAAATCTAATCAAAGCGTCCGCAAAATTGTCAGCCTAATTAGCGACGATGATATATCATACTTGATCAACAACGGTTTAGTCACCTCGATAGAGAGAGATGGCTCAATTACATATCAAGCAACTCAAAGGCTTAAAGACTTTATGGCACCGCCAAAAGACTATTTTGATTTGTTTTACGACATGTACCCAGTATATGTAGTGCGACCAGATGGAACAAAATGCTATCTGAGAGCTAACATAAATAAGTGTAGACACCAATACAATTTAATTGTAGGCCACAGTGGAGCTATGGCAAGACATTTATTAGAATGTCTTGACTATGAGCTTAAAAAGCGTACTCGTGAAAATTCTTTACAGTATATGAAAACAATGTGGAAATGGATTGTCAATCACGAATGGGAAGCCGTTGAAGAGGAAATGTCAGATAATACACCTAGTCAAATAAATAGTTATGGAACAGACATATACTAATACATTAAGTATTCGGCCTATGTCTACTGTAGCTCAAGAAGCCGTAGATTACATCAAAGGTAGAAAAGAACGAACAGTAACATCGCTAAAGACAAGGTGGCAAAAGTTAAATAAACAATGTATGGGAGGTATTGAACCAAATACCGTTTATACCATAGCTGGCATTTCTGGAAGTGGTAAGAGTAGTTTTGCAAATCTTATACAAACAGATTTAATTGATTTAAACCCCTCAGAAAAAATAGTAGTTTTGACTTTCTCATTAGAGATGGTTGGATTTAGGCAAGTTGGAAGAACGCTTTCAAATAAGCTAAGAAAAACGACTTCTACCTTGTATAGTTCGGAAACGGACCTAGATGACCAAACCTTCAGCAGAGTCATCAGTGTTTCCAACGAGCTAAAGAAGTATCCTATTTACTTTGTAGATAATCCGGGTACTCCTATGCAAGTCAGAGATACTATAATGAAGTTCTATGTTGAGCATATTAAAAATACTCATACACATTTCGTCGTAATTTATGACCATGCATTATTAACAAAACACATAGGTAGTGCAATAGAAACGTTAAGTGAACTTGAACGAGTTTTTATACAAGTTAAAAAGCTTCCTTTAACGTCGGTTATACAGTTAGCACAAATGAATAGAAATATAGAACAGCCTGAGAGGATTAACAACCCATTGAGTCATTACCCAATGCGGAGTGATTTATCGTCATCAGACTCGATTTTTCAAGCCAGTGACTATGTCCTGGTTATACACAGACCTGAGATTCTTAATATACAAGAGTACGGACCAAATCGTTTACCTACAGCAAACAAAGTTTATATACATGTGTTAAAAAACAGAGATGCTGGACGACCGTGTATACTTGAATTCGAAAACGACCTTGCGTATAATAATCTCATAGAGTGTTAATGTCTGATGATAAATATTAACACTAAAAAATATAGGCTGAATTATGAAGACGACAACTTTTACAATTAAGAATAATAACACCAATAACACTAATAGTGGGAGTAATACAAACTATTCTTCGATGCTTGATTCTATTATACTTTCTAATATAAAGAAGACAACTCCTTATATTATTGATCCTGAGTATAAGAAGACAACTCCTATTTATACGTTTAAGAAGTATGACGCCATTGACCCGTTCATTGCCGCCATGCTGTCTGAGCACGGTGATTATACCCCCAGCAGCCTGTCGCTGAAGGATATTGATTTTATCAAGGCTGCTAAGTATCTGGCCAATTATAAGACCAACAATAAGATTAAGTTTGGTAAGATTTATCATCTTACTGATGGTACACCTATTATCTTCTTTAAGGATGAGGTGCAGATTGGTTTTGATGCTTACGATTATGATGATCTGCTGAATATCGATTTTCTCAATGGTCTGACTACTGAGAAGAAGGATATGATTATCAATATCGTGATTAACATTAATCTTTAAAAAACAACAATCATAGCATTTTACATCATATGATTATATTACCAACTAAAAAAGTTGCTGCAACGTCAACCAACCCACAATATTTGGTTTTATACGGCTTGCCTAAAGCTGGAAAAACAAGTTGTTTAGCACAGTTAGACAACAATCTTATTGTGGACCTTGAAGGTGGTTCTAAGTTTATTGATGCACTTGCTGTACAAGCTCGTACAATTCAAGACTTGGGAGAAATTGCTCAAGCAATTAGAGCAAAAAACACTGAAGTTGGACATAACTTTTATAAACGAATCACAATAGATAATGCCACACGTCTTGAAGACATATGTTTGGGTTATGCTGCAACCCTTTATCGAGCAACAGAGCTTGGTAAGAACTGGAAGGGAACTGATGTTACAACCCTACCTAGAGGAGCTGGTTATAAGTATTTACGCGATGCTGTAAAGAAAGTAATTGATATGTTTAAAGAATTGTGTGACGAATTTATACTTGTAGGACATGTTAAAGACAGTATCACCGATAAAGACGGTGAAGAAGTCAACGCAAAAGAAATCGATCTTGTCGGCAAACTCGGAAAAATTATATGTGGAATGGCAGATGCCGTTGGATATGTTTACCGAAAGGATAATGAAACCCACATATCGTTTAAATCTGGAGGCGACGGTACTATTATGGAAGCAAGAGCCCGTCATATTGCTGGACGCGACATCATTATCGCCACTGGAAACGAAGACGGGAGTATAACAACATATTGGGATCGTGTTTATAAACCTGAATAATTATGGAAATTCTTGTTACGATTGTGATTATCTAGTAGAATATACAAAGGTTTTACAATGGTGCAGTGAACAAGGATTTTTTCTTAAAAAAGAAGAAATGGACGGAACATACGGATCATGTCCGTTCCATTCATAATTAAGAACTTAAAGTAAGAAGGAAAGAAATTATGTATAGCACTAAAACAGCAACAACAAACAATACAGAGTTTAACAGCTCATATATGCCTGTAGGCATCAATGAAAATGTAACCTTGAAAGAGGTTAATGTACGTAAAACAGACAACGGACGTGATTTCTTGGAGATTATCTTTGAGAATGCAGACGGTCAGACAGCAACTATGACTGAATGGAAGAACGAGAAGAATATGTGGATTAAGACTGATGAAGATCTTCAGAATCGGGATAATCAGCAGTTTGGTCGTATTCTGCAGGTTATAGATGCTGTACGCGGAAATCATGACGATTTTGAAGGGTCTTCTTTTGTAGAAATGATTAATTGGGTTCGCGATGAGTTGCGTCCAGTTGATAAATCTGCAAATCCCATTCGTTTGAAGGTTGTTTACGACAAGAAAGGTTATACGAAAGTAAGCTCTCTTGGTATTTTTGTTGAACCTATGAGTGTAGAACAGTCTCAGATTAAGCTTTGGAAGAATGATCTTCTTGAGCGTCCCGTACAGGCTGATAAAGAGCCTGAAAACGATCCGCTCGGTATGAATACCGCTCCGGTTACTGAGACTACAGGTGCTGACGACCTGCCCTTTTAATTCATGGTATTATAAACCATGCAATAAATACACCGGAAATGGTTTGTTAGAGCAAATAGTCAGAGGTGCTGACAACCTACCTTTTGAAGTAATAATCTTTGAAAAAGAATGGATGTGTAATCCGTTCGAATAACGGTCAGTGGTGGAGGGTCTAATTGACCCCTGGAGCGTCGTGGTGTAATGGTAACACATCTCGCAAGAGAAGTTAGGAGTTCGAATCTCCCGAACGCTACAATTATTAATTTAAGCATAATCAATATGGCAAACTTTAAGAAATTTATTACACTTTTGGTAAAAGAATTACCAAAACAAGTGGCAATGAACGTCACTAATAAAGCAAAAGTCGAAATCTTACAAGCACCTGTTTGGATAAACATGGACGAGGTTGTTGTTGTACAGAAGATAGGTTTATTTGAATGTGATGAAAATTCTGATATGCGTAAATATCTAACCGAACACAATATAAAGGATCTTTATATACTTTATACAAGTACATTTCATTATTTAAATATTATAGGTCCATTGGGTGATGGTGATAGATATTTTGACACAATTCTAGAACCCACTGTTTAGGTCTACTATGGTAGTTTAAGTTGAGTCCGAATCTCAACTAGACCACAAAAAATAAAAAGTTGTATATATGAATATAAATGATACAATAAATAAAAAGCGCAGGCAAAAGTTAAATATTCTTTATAAGGATTACAAAAATGCTTGGAAAATCATAAACGACAAGCTTTATGAATTTAATAAACATGAAAAAGAATATTATACAGCATCTGCAGAGAGAAAAAAGGAGATTTTAAATCTTTCACCAAGAGACGAAGACTATAAAAAAGCTAATAGTCTGATGGATACTTTACGCAAAGAACTTAGTAAAAGAGAGTTAATAGACTTTTTTACTAAAAATGGTCTACTAGATGGTAGTTCAGTTATGTTCGATTCATAACTAGACCACAATACAAAGCGCTTTACGCCATATGTACAGTACAAAAACAGCAATTACAATGAGTCTTAGAGACTTGTTGGAAAAACTGGATGATTACGCAATTTATTCATATTACTTAGGTGATTTTAAACCAGGTAAGTTAATGAATTCTCCACTTAGAAACGATGACAAAATGCCGTCATTTGCTATATTTCCAGCAAGTAGTGGAGATTTGCTTTTTAAAGATCACGGTACAGGAGAGTCTGGAAATGCTCTTAAATTTGTTAAACTATATCGTGGTATACAAACAAGAGATGAACTCGAAAGAGAACTTCTCAAAATAGTTAGATGCAAGAACCCAAATCTTAATGTAAGAACTAATACTTATACTAAGTTAGTAGGTTCAGGTGTGCAAGACATAGGTATTGTACGTCAGCCTTTTACAGCAGTAGACAAACAATACTGGAAACAATTTCACATTTCTATTGATACATTAAAGAAATTTAATGTATTTAGCATTAAATACTTTCTTTGTAATAGCGTCGTCCGAGGCACCTACAAAGAGACAAGTCCTATGTATGCATATAAGGTTCGTGACAGGTTTAAAATATATAGACCCCTTGCTTCCAAGTATACTAAATGGCGTACTAATCTGACAAATGAGTACGTCCAGGGTCTTGCAGAAATACCACAGGAAGGTGGTAATCTTCTCATTATTACAAAATCTTTAAAAGATGTAATGTGTTTATATGAGATGGGTTTTAATGCAATAGCTGCATCAAGTGAGACTACATTTATTCCTGAGAATATATTGAAGTCTCTAAAAAGCAAATGGAAACATATTGTCATACTATATGATAGAGATAAAACGGGAATGAAAACAGCTCGAATATATAGTAAACAATATAAATTAGATGCGTTTTTTGTCCATAAAAAGTTTAAAGCGAAGGACATATCTGACGCTGTAAAGGATAACTCGTTCTTCGCAGTAAAAGAATGGTTAACTAAAACAGTAGAAAGATATGATAGCTAATATTTTAATTGCAGTTGGTTTTTTCAGTTTAGGTTTTTTAATTGGAGGTGCTATTGGTGTCTCTACAGATGAAAAAAAGAAGCCTAAAAAGAAAAATGGAATTTATTATATCTGGATAGATGAATGCGTCTATGCAGACAAAGACTAAAGGTAGAGTCAGGAATGCGACATCTGTCGATAAGTATGGTCTCCATTTTAGGAGCAAGCTCGAATGCTATACTTATGAAGCTTTTATGAATGCAGGAATACCTGTAAAATATGAGCCAAAGCATTTCACTTTACTACCAAAGTTCGAGTACTTAGGAGAGAAGATACGACCAATTACATATTTACCAGATTTCATCGGACGTTACAAAGGTAAAACGTTTATGGTAGAATGTAAAGGTTTAATGGGAGATTCATTTCCATTACGCTACAAACTCTTCAAGTATTACCTTAAAAAGCATCGAAGTAAGATGCAATGTTTCTTGGTTAGAAACCAGAAACAAGTAAACGAAATGATAAACACTTTAACGTTAAAAAATCATGGAGAACAATAACATACGATTGATTCGTTCTGGTAATAGTGTATATTTTAGCAACAGTGGTTTTGACTATGAGTTGGAACCAGGCGTTGTTTATACACCAGATGTAGATAAGTGGAGTGACGAAATAAAATTAATAGTAAATCCAAACATATCTATACCTGATAATTATTACGAAACGAAAAGTGACCGTAAGTTTATAAATAAAGTTCTGAATTATTATTCTGGTTGTGATGATAATACTACCGGAGTACTTCTTGCAGGAGTAAAAGGTACTGGTAAGACGATGATGGCTAAAAAGATAGCCTTAGAATCTAAATTACCTATTATCATCATTGATAAATCGTTACGTCCATCGTGGTTAAAGAAGCTTTTTAATAAGTTTTCTAATACAGGAATCTGTGTAATTTTTGACGAGTTTGATAAACTTGGAGAAGATTATGATGATGACTATATATTGCAGGTGTTTGATGGAATATCAGGTAATGGTAAAAAGCTTGTTTTACTTACTTGTAACAATGCGGATAATGTAAATTCATATATGTTAGATAGATGTAGTCGAGTACGATATTATCGTGAATTTGAAGAAATGAACGTTAGTATGGTAGAATCGATTTTACAAGATAGACTAAATGACAAGAGTGAAGTTAAACCGACATGTGACTTCATTACTAAGAACTTTGGTCTTATAAGTTTTGATAACGTAGCTGCTTTTGCAGAGGAGATTAACAATAATCCAGAAGATACGTTTGAAGAATTGTTTAACGATATGAATATTTCATCTAAATGACAATACAAGAAATAAACGAGAAGATTGAACAAACAAAAGACTTAGCTATAGAGGCTTTTAACGAGCGTCATCCGTACGAAGCTCGTATGTATGTTCAAGAATTACAAAAACTTGATAGAATTAAACATGAATATCTCAATTCCATATTACGAGGATAAAAAAAACCGTAGCTGTAAAGGCGAACGAACTCATTATGCTGGATTTAAATGGAGATATTATGAATAATTCCACAGAAAATTACTACACTGATAAAACTCGCATCAGTAATTCAAACATAGGCTGGTTCCTAAATAAGGGGCCAGCCTTTTTACATAAGATGCTAACTGAAGATGTTCCTGAAGAAAAGTCACAAGCATTGGAGCGTGGGACTATGATTCATGAATATATCTTACAACCAGAAGAATTCCTAAAAGACTACGTCGTTTGGGATAAACAAAAACCAACTTCTATACAGCAAGAAAAGTTTTGTCAAGCTCTTGCAAACACACTTGAAATAGAGCCAAATAAAGCCGTTCTAAGCGCTTATAAAGAAGCGTATAGTGTAGCAGGAAAGAGCGAAGATAAAATGCTGTCAGAAGGCCTTAAAATAGCCTCTACGTTAAAGGATTACATAGACTTCCTAAAAGCAAATGACGGAAGGATTATGATTAGTCCCTATGAATATCAAATGCTTAAGAAAATTAAGTATAGTATTCAATCTCACAAACTTGCAGCAAATATAATATGGCCACGTAATAGTAGAGTACGCGGTTTAGATATAGAAGACTTTATTCCAGAGACTGGAGATCCTGGAATATCGCCAATATCTGATTATCACGAATTTCATATAAATTGGGAGTGGGAAGAACTTGTAGAAATTTCCGGATCTCCTGAACCACCAGAACTTTATCAGGTAAAGTGTAAATCTTTACTTGATGGTCTTACACTCGACTTTAAAAGTAAAACAGCTATTATTTACGACTTAAAGACTACACAAAAGCTGTGGCACTTTGAGGATAGTATAGAGATGTATGATTACTTTAGGCAGATTGCTTATTACAAGAAAGCCGTATTGTGGTATTTAGAGCATGAAATTGGAAAAAATCCTTTGGAGTGGAAATTCAAGTACTACATAATAGGTATTGATACTACTGGTAGTTATGAGATTCGTGTATTTATAATCGAAGAATCTATGATACAATCTCGTAATAGTATTATAAATAATGCTCTACGAGATATAGCATGGCATCAGTCTACAGGTAAGTGGGATCACAGTAGAGAATATTATGAGGGGGATGGTTCAGAACAATTAAACTTATGAGCTTACTATACAAAATAATTGCACCGCTTCTAGATAAAGAACTGAAAAAGGAAGACTTAGACCAGAATATAGGTTTTGTTGGAATGTATGGAAAGGATAAAAACAGGCCTTGGTTAGACAATCATTTCTTTTTAATTTACGATATAGGGAAAAATCCTACGGAAAACTATAAACGTGAATGTAGGTTTGAAAAACATACAAATATATATGATAGTTCCATACAACAAATAAATGGAAAATATTATAAAATATATGTATACCCTATTTTAAATAAAGATATAAAAGAAACACTAGAGACTGGTGAAAAACCTAGACATATTGAAAACATAAACAGAATATTATTGTTTTGGTTAGGTCATGATTTAGAAGTAAGTAATTTCATACTCGCAAATGCTCCAAAAAGAGCGAGCCGTGTAGGAGAATGTGTTCCAGAGTATGATTATACTCCAGAAACATGTTTTTTCATGGCTTATGAAAAAAGGGAGATGTATTAAAATACATCCCCCTTTTATTTTTTATAAGTAAAACATACTCTCGAATCAATAGTCCAATTAAAAACCGCCGCCAAATTGATTACCAAATGAGTTTCCAAAAGAATTCCCAAAAGAATCATCAGATGAATTTCTTTGCTTTTTGTATTTTATGACAGGTTGTGTTTCCTTTTCTTTTTCATCCCAAAGTTTATCTCTAAATGGTACGAATTTTTTATAGAATTTAGCCATGTTTTTAATTCCTGAAACGTTTCTTGTTTTATATAAATTATGTGCACCAGTACTAGATATAGTATGCATAAAGTCCCTAAACACTTTTGTATCACCTTTATACGCAGACTAACCGTTGACACGTTCCCATTCGTCAAAATCAAAACCGTGTTCTGAAAATCCTACGTACAAATCTGAAATTAAACTAAATAATTTAAATTTTTTATCTATATCTGACTTTGAGGGTGTCACACTGTTTATAAGTTCAAAAACAGTATTAGGATTCATAAAAGTCATTCTTTCTATTGCAATACGCATGAGTATTAAATCTATTACGTTTAACCAATAGTTGTCATCATCTCCGGCAAGCACTTTATTGTGAAAGATAGATTGAGCTATCCATAACATTACTATTACTATAGCTTCAGATAAAAATCTACTAAATCCATATAAATCCTCGTCACTTATTTTTAGTTCTTCTTTTTTATCTTGAAACACCGGATCGTATCTACTTGAATTTATCGATGTTTTAAAATGTCTTAAACAAAACATTCCGTATTGCGCGTATCTTCTTAAGTGACCTATAACACCGCCAACTCCGGTAAATGTACCATTAAATGTAGTATCTGTCTAGAAGTTATATCCACCTTTTATTCTATAATACTCCTTCTTTAATTCTTTTGCAACCTATTTTCTTTGATTTTCAAGATATAACGTATCATCTTCTTGTTGAAAATCATGATATGATCTAAATCTTTCTGCAAAACCAACTAACATAAAAGTTCTCATAACGACAGCAAAAGAAGCAATTATATGTGACTATATTTTAGTTTTCTCAGAATTTGGAACAATATAATTATAATTAGTAGCTCTATTGCGCATTCGCTTTCCAACTTTTCTATCAAATTCTGGAGTTATCGCATTTCCATATTCATTATTTTTTGGTACAAAATTACCGTCTTTATCTATTTCATATGCATCATATAAAGTATGATTCTACATACTCCAACTATTAAATTTTTTCTTAGCTTCTTTAAAAGTCATTTTGCCAGACTTTGTCATTTCTTCAAGAAATTCCTATCTTGTATAATATTTACCATCGTAATATCTATAACTATGCATTACTGTAGCAAATGTTCTTGCGTTTATTGTGTATTCACCTAAACTAAATGGATACATAAGTAAATCACTAGTCAGAACTAATCTAGAAAATTGACTTTCATTCATGCGCGTAAAGTTTTCAGCACCTTGTTTGTGTAATCCAAAATGCTATACTCCAGCTGGAATAAATCCATATGATCTACTTTTACCAGCAGACCAAAGAGCTTGTGGTAAATTTGCAATCATGTGAAGATGTCCAAAAAAGAAATCAGACAAATCGATGTATTTTCCCTATATTGCATCTATGTCTAGCTATATTGCAGGATCTAGATATGCAACAAATCCTGGAATAAATCCTAATGCCAAGAGGCCAGTTTGTGTAAGAGCTTTTAATCCTGGAATAAATTTTAGTGCCCATTTTATAATAGAATTGTTATATACTGCAAGATTTGTTTCACCAGCATCTAAGTTGTTAAGTCTATCAAAAAATTGCCTATTCATTATTCCATTTAAAAATGTTCTTTGCCTTTTGTTATTCGAATCGGTATTATAATTCAATTTGGACAACATTGTATTGAATAAAGGCAACTATCTCGATTTCTCGTTGAAATTCAAGGCCATTTGATGAAACTTTATAACACAACCCAATACATCTGTATTTATTAATTTTGGATTTGGAATTCTTTTTATAAATCGTATAGGTATATTCATGGATCTGCTACCGTCTGGTCTTAATTCATAATCCGAATTTATATCAACATCACTTTCATTAATCTGGCCATACTTACGTTTTAAACCATATAAAATTGATCTAAATATTCCAGTAAATGGATGTTTTTTTATTTCTCTCCAAAATAATTGTCGCGAATTACATGCTATTTGTGGTGCTCTCATGTCATACTTTCCCATAAAAGGAATAGATTCATAAGCATCTTTCATTGTTTTAATTAACGCATTATAATATATTTTTACTGGATCCGAATCTTTACGCTTTTCTATATTTTTTATAAAATTTTTATTTGTATAGTCAACGCAATCAACCGGAATTCCATATTTTGTTTTATCGTTAAAAGGCTGATACTGCTATTCTAATTTTTCATCAAATCGTTCGTCTACGTAGTCTTTATTAGAATTTTCAACATCTATTATAGAATATGCCTATATTGGCTCCTGTACAATGGACTTTACCATTTGTCCGTTTATTTTAACCTCTTTACTTTTTGGAGTTGTAACATCAAATATAGAAAGTTGTAAATCTTCAAGGAGCTGTCCATTTAAATATTTTAGACGTCTAAACTGCTACATTTCTTTTTCAAGCATTTTCTTTATTTCGATGCTATTTTTTGTAGGATTTTCACGTTTTAATCTATTATTTATCGACTTTTCTATATAATTATACCAATTGTATTTAATTCCACCTTCTGTAATTTTAACAGGTTCTTTTGTAAAAATACTACTATATTTTTTATTCTTTCTTCTGGAACCTTCTTTTGATAAAATTTCTTCATCCAATTTTTTCAAATTTTGCCAAAATTCGCGATATTCTTCTTTTATGTCTCCTTTATCAAAGTCCCATACTTCGTTTATTCTTATTTCGGTAAATCCTCTACGTCTTATTATTGACAAAAGTTTTCTTCGTCTGTTTCTAAGATTATCCAATTCTTGACTAGAATTAAATGTTCCAGAAACTTCTTCCCATAGCTTTGGATTAATTGTTCTGAATGAATTTAGCAGTTCAAATACATCTTTGTTTTTGGCATTGTTTTTTGCATTTTCATACGCTTCGTAATTCATTTTATATTTAACTTTGTCTCGTAAGAAGTTGTTCCATTGGGTTAATTCTTTTGCTATTTGATAAGCATCTGTTCCATCTTCTTTTAATCTACCAAATTCGTCGTAAGGATTGCTTAATTGAGCTTTTTTTTCGTATAAATTTAAAAGGTTTAATGCCTTTTGTCGAGTCAATAATTCTGTATGTAACTCTCCGTCTACGGTACATGCTTTTATTATATTTGAAATCTGATTGTCTATTTCATGTAAAGCCTTTAACGTTTTTTGTGACAATATATCTATTCTTGCGTCATAGTATTTTTTAGTATACCTTCTTACTACATTTTTAGAATACCATGCATTTAGTTTATGTCTATATTCTTTATCTAAATCTTCACACCCATCTGGAAATATTGGTTGACCGGCTTCGTCTATTCGTATCATGAAGAATTTGTCGTTGAATCTTTTCCTAATTCTATCTTCATATCCATCTTTTCCAAACAGTAGTGTGTTTATATAGTCATCTCGCCTACTTAAATATTTACCAATGTTTACATGCTGACCAAAATTACCAGTAAAACCGTCATCATCCATCTCCAAATACATTTTTTCAAAATTACCAGGAAATGCTCCGTTTTTGCCAAGACTTTTTAATGCCTCGTTTCGTAATCTTCTCAATTCATTTCCTTTTTTTGTAACATCGTCGTGTATTTTGGTCTACATGTTATCTATTACGTCTTGCATCATTCTTATTAATGGTGATTTTGAATTAGAAGCAAGCCCAAGCCACACTTCGTGCCAATTTAGATCACCAAATACATTTTGATCCTCAAGCCAAGTGTTCATTGAATAAATAATACGTTCTTTCTTAAAATCATCCAGACTTGTTGCATTTTTATATATATAATCCCGTATAAACCCACGAAGATGCGTTTCTATTGCATTTTGATACATCTATTCTACTGACTTTACTATCTGATTTATGCCCGATCTTCCTGAATAAACAGACGACATACCTGTTATATCCTATAATAATTCGTCTTGTAACTATTTACCATAATGAATGCGAAAATCATGGCTACCGACAGCTCTGTGTAATTTTGATATCGTGTTTATGTAAAAACCAATAGTATTTTGTAAAATGTCTTGTAATTCGTTCCAATCTATTGTTTTTATTTCTACGTCAGGATCGTTAACATGAGAACTATCTAAATAATCTATTATTTCATTACCACTAACCGGATCTATTTGCTTTTTTATAACATAAAAAGAATAATTGGTAGTTTCAGCAGCGCTAAGTCTATCATACAAATCGATAAGTTCTTCCCTTGCAGTCTTTATAAACGACTTTATTAATTTAACGTTTCTGTTTAACTCATCGTCTGTCAAAGACATTTTTATTTTTTCTCTATACGTTGGTTTTGTTATATTATTTTGCTATTTATATCGTTCACGATATTCATTTATTTCCTTTACAAACTGTAATACGTCGTTTTCAGAAGCGGCCATTTGAACAAGAGTTGCTGGATTTAATACTGTTTGCTAACGATACGATTTGTTTCTAGAAATAGTACCTTGTATTATATTCTATATTGCATTTTGTGTTTTATCTCCATTTATAGCTACGTAGTCTATATTTCTTGAATCTTGTTTAAACTAAAGTCTACTATTAAATTTTAATGTTTTGTAGAGATTTTTTGTACGGTTTCTTTTGTACTTTTCGTATCTATTTAACAGATTATATTTTCGTTCGTTTGATATCTGATAAAGAATCGCGTCATTTTCTAATAACTATTGCTGTTCATTTACAAGAAATGCTCTTGCTACGTTATTCATTAATCCATTTTTTAAAAATTTAGGATCTAACCCAATTTTATTAAACATACTATACAGCATATAGGCAAATTTTCCCCAAAATTTTTGAACAATAGAATTACTGGTAACGCCGCTTAAAAACGTCATATCATTAGTACGTTCAGTAATAAGATCGACAAGTGCTTCTTCACGTTCGGTATCTGTCATACCAGGTTTATCTACTGCGCGTAAAGCCGTCTGTATAAGTTTGCTTTTATAGAACATTCTTATATAATGGTGCGCAAGTTCATGATCAAATGTGGTTGGATCATCATTGTTTAAAGCAATACCAATTACGTGGTGTATAGCTGCTGATTTGCTATTGTAGTCATAATACCCAGCATTTCCATCTTCTATATACTCTAAAAATTGAATTAAAACAGAGTTTTCAGAATCTGTTTTTGATTTATATGTAACCTTACCATCTTCTCCGATGTGTTTTTCTAATTGATATGCTTCTAAAAGTTGCTATTTTGTATTATCTATTATAGAAATTTGTTCATGTTGAATCCATTCGTTTTTAGCTATTATTTCCGCTTCTTTTGTAGATAATTCAGAATCTTTATTTTTTAATTCTTCAACTCTTTGTTCTATGTAAGACTATATATTAGACTAAATGTTGTTTTTATAAACCATAAAGTCTAAATTATCTTTTTGTTCTCCAACATCTTCGCGACTTTGTATTACAGTTCCAATACTTTTATACCTAGGTTCACCATTATCATCTATCTACAACCCATTTTTAGTTTCACCCAAAAACCAATTACCGAACTTTTCTATGTATTTGTTTGCAAAATATTCAGCTTTTATCCGTATTGCTAATACTCTATCTTTTATGTCATCTAATATACTCTAAAATAGTATAGAAGGCTCCCCATTAGGAGCCTTATCTATACTGTTTCCATTATTTTTAGACCATATATTATATGCCGTTTTCTCAGTAGTAGCTTCTTTTATTTCATTAAATTCTTTAGCAACCTAAGGATTGCTCATCATTGGACATACTATAGCCATAATTAATTACAATTATTAATTGCTTCTTCTGACTGGTCTTCATCATTATACGGAGTCAATCTTGCTCTAGCTGCATCATATATTTCAGCAACTTGTTTATTTCTGTGTTTTAATGTGTTGTTACCAGTACTTAAGAGAAGTTCTTTCTATTTACTATTTCTCTAATCCTAATATGCTAATACAATAGCGCGTGTCATTATTGCACTATATTGTTCACGCCACTTATCTTTATCTATATTGTATTCTTTATCTATTTGTTTTAACTCTGCATATTCAGTAGTCTAAAGTATACGTTCACGTATTTTATCCTTTTCTTCTTGAGATAAATCGGTAGAGAATGCCACACGAACATAGCGTATATACTGATATATGTTTTTGAATTCGATGTCGTTATCTTCAAATATAGTAGTTGCTGTTGATTTTAAGTTCTTATATTCTTCAGATTCTAAATCAACTTCTTTAAATATATTTAAATCATTTAAATTAATATCGTCTAATAAACTTGACGTTTTCTATTCAGAAGATTTACTATCGGATTTCTATGATTTGTTTTTCTTTTCAGAAGTATCTTTTGTTTCTTCAACACCTAATTTTTTTGCAATGTTTTCAAAAAACTAATCTTGTTTATCAAGTCTATTTAATATTTCTTTATATTGTTTTGTTACAGATTTGGATTCTTTATGATCAGTTTTCTTTTTTTCACTCTTATCTTTTTTAGGTTTTTCATTTATATAATCTTGTATCTCATCTACAGCATCTTTTATTCTTCCGTAAGATAGATTGTTACTTTCCAATTGATCTTTAACAATATCACTAAGAATATCGTCGTTGTATAATACACCAACATTACTTAATGTTGACTTTATTTTATCAAATAATTCTTGTGCCTAACTTACATTTTCATAGACCATTCCATTTTCATCAGAAATAAAATCTATAGCATTTAACGTATGTTCGTCATACTATATAGGAGTAGATCCTACCGGTTGGTATACATCATACCAAAATCTTCCAGCATGGAAGGATGCTGATGTTGGAACAGTAAGTCTATATACTGGGAATAAACCTTTATTAGGATGAACGGGATCTATCGGTTTTGTATCAACTAATTCATATAATAACACTAGATCCTACGGGAGTTCTTTTACTTTCTTAGCAGAAACAGGCCTTCTTATTTTTATAAATTGAGGAAATGTTCCAGCATTTGTTTCATTAACAAGCGAAACAAAAGTACCTTGTTTTTTAGTTAATGCTCCAATTAAAAGAGGTATATTTTTTATATAAGGTATTTGCTAACTATACCATTTACCATTCTTTTTATTTTGTTTTTTAACTAATGTAACACCCTTTTGTCTTGTTTTTCCGTATATTACATAATTTGCAACTCTTTTTTCACCGAAACCACGTGTAGGTCTGTATAATTTAACAAAATCATTATCGCGCCACGACATCTTTATTACCTAACGTGAAAAATTAATTATTTCCTCATCTGTTGCTGGCAATGAATCGATGACGTTTCTTATATATTCAGAATACGATTGCGCTCCGTCTATCATTTCAAACATGTGTGTACGTATTGTATTTGGAACACAATTAAAAAACCTTGTAGAACCTTGTCTGTCTCCAGATGTATAAAAAGCATATATAGCTAGATCTAATGCAAACTGTTTAAATGTAGTTTTTGTACCATCTTCATTTTCTATAAAGTTTACATCATCTCTATACAACTAATCCCAAGCTCTATAAATAGCATTGTTATTAACGTCATCATCTAACAACGAAGTTTCAAACTTAAGCAATTTCGGATTTGCAAAATTATCAGAATCTTCATATAAGTCATGTGACAACGCAGCCAACAATGGATTTATTATTGTCTTACCAGACTTATATCTCGACATGGATCCTGTTTTGTCGTGTAATATCGCATATTGTATTTGCTCTAATTTATCGACTACAGTGTTATCACCATAAAATAAAGAATTTCCATAATTATATCCGAGTTTATTTGAATAAGCAGCTACTATTGAATCAAAGAACTGTTTCTTTATATACGTCATTATTTGAGTCTGTATTTTTTTCGACAATTTTTGATTCTCAACAGAACTGTTTAATTCGTTTATTATATAATTATGTATTGCAACAAATTTATCTGATGACTATATTGAAAACTATGAAAGAATATCTTTAAATAATGAAATTGAATTCATTGTTTTTTTATCTATAAAGGATTCTCCGTTTTTACCTTGTAGAGCAGCAAGACCTTCTGGTTCAAAAAATCCTTCTTTATCTTCAAATACCCTTTTATATTTTTCCAAATAAGCCGATTGTTCTATAAAATTTTTACCTTGTTTCTTTGTATCAATTTTACATACGTTTACGAGATCACTTAATGCAGAACCATATTTTTCAAGATTTTTATAAGTAGCCGCAACATACAACTGTGCCATTTTAGGAGAAATGTCTACAAAATCTCTTACTCCATTTTCGTCGTTTATATAAATTCTATACAATGGAGCATCTGACATATTTTCTATAATAAACCCTTTCGATGGATCCTTTAATACTTCTGTGTTAGTAAGCATATCTTCGAGAATGTTTCCATTTACTAATTTGGCCTCACCTGTAGCAGGATCTAATTTTTCAAAAGTGTTTTTATAAGAACCGTCTGCGTTTATTCCAAATAGTTCACGAGCGTATTCTCCAACCAATCTTTCGATTTCAATATTGTCAGTATCCGAATTAGTTGTGCTACGCATTAATTTCTTTATTTGTACAGCACTTACTTCGCCACCTTTTGATTTCTAAAAAGTAGATACTACGTACTCTTCTATCGCATTACGTTGGCGCCAAGATTTAGATTTATCCTATTCTGTCATATAAACGCCGGATTCATTCATGTAAACCCTGGCGATCTCTTTCATTATCGGCTAAGCGGTAAACAAAAGAGTTCTTTCTCCCATACCAGTACGTATAAGAAGATTTACTAAATTATAAGTAGCTTCGTTTATATTTAACCTTTGTATATACGGATCTTTGGCAACGTCAACGTGTGCATTTATAAAACCAGAAAGCCACGATAAAATAAGTTCACCTTGCTTGTCTCGTCTCTTATCAAGACGTTCCAATCCCAATTTGGTTAATATTCCATCGTCATTTTTTGCAAATCTTACTCCATATAGTTGTGTTAAAATCTAATGGTTGTTGTTTAACGCGAACGGACCTATTCCAAACTTTCCTACGATAAAAGCTGCCTTAGTAGCTACCTAGAACGCTAAATTTCCAAACTAATATGCATAATAGCGTTCAGTGGGTTTGTTCCTCTCTATTCTTTTCAATACATTTTTTATAAGGTCAGTATCGCTATCTACAGGCCGCAACGCTATATTTATATCTCCACTTTCTATAATACCATTTATTGGAATTTGTTTTTCAGTATCCCAATTTATGTTGTATTCTTTAAAAAGATCTTCTACTTCTTTTGCGTAAGAATCTTTGTTTTTCTTATCTGAAATTAAACTTTTAAATTTAGTTTCTCCAAAATTCAAAAGATCTCCTACAGTTTTGATATCTTGCTTTTCTAAAATTGTTTCTAATTTTACAGAAAAATCTGCAAAACTTATATCAGCATCAAGAATTGCATTTATTTTTGCTTGTTCTTCACTAAATTTTTGAATCCTTTTTCCATGATTTTTCAATAAAGACAGATATCCGTTTAAAAGTTGATTTCTATAGTAAAGTTTTGCTTCTGAATTTTTATCAAATTCTTCCGTAACTTCATCTACTGGAACTTTTTTATCGTCTTTCTTTATGTATCTTGTTTTAACTTTTCTACTAATTGAAACTAAGTACATTTTATCGATATCAAAGTCAGATCCAGTTGTCTTTGTAAACTCTTTAGGTAATACAATTGTAGATTTAATTATAGGAAGTACGTCAACAATACGTAATGCATGTATAGAAGACTATGCCTGGGTAGGAATACGAGAACCTATTATAGTAGCCTTTGTGTGATTCCAAATTGTTGTGCCGGTTTTAACACCGTCTATTATTTCGTTATCAATAAGCCACTGTTTTGATTTTTCAAGTTTGACTATAACTCTTTTGGTATAATGTCATAATAGAAATCAATAGATACTACTGCATCCATACTACCGTCTTCGTTGATCATCAACAAATCGTTTCCATTATTTATAGTTATACCAGCTGCTGTTACGTCATCTTGTGTAAGTATTGTACCCTTACCTTCCATTCCCCAAACAGACCTTTGATAAAATGCATTACCTGTTACATTTATATCCAAAACGGCTTTGTTTATTCTAGATACAATTATACTTTGCAACCAATTTGCAGAAGACATTGCTTCTATTGGTAGTTTTAAAACACGTTCTCCATCTTTTTCAACAACTTCGATACCATCAAGAAGGTTTTCATCTACATTTCTTCTATTTAATTCCCTTTCGAGAAATTTACTAAATTTATCAACATCTAGTTCTCTTGTACCAGGCTTAAAGATTTCTTTTTCTATTTCCTTTACACCAATGTCAGATAACGCGTTAATGGAATCAGTTATCTATTGTAACAATTGTTTTCCTCTAATTTTTTTACCATTTGGAAGTGTATATTTTCTCCATTTATTTAAATTAGACAATGTTATTTTTGCCATCTGTGTACCCAACTAATTATCTTCTGTTTCGTGTGGATCTGTATTTAACTGTCTTCTTATAAAAGCAAAATCTTGGTCGTAGGTATTAAAATGGAATTTTTTGAATTCTTCAGGTGTGGTAATTGTATATTCATCAAAATCCTTAGCCTCCTGAGAACCTGTTTTAACAGCTGAATCCATCATTAACATTTCTACTCCGTCTTCATACATTTTACTCAATGCAGCAGAAGAAAATGCCGATGCCATTTGTGGAAATATAACAAACAATGCAAATTTATTATAATAATGTACAGCGATTGGATCCTCTCCATCCGTCATTCTATACCCATACGCACTATATTTCTCAGAACCTTCGCGCAATGTATCTATTATAAGTTTATACATTTCTTTATCTTTCAAGTCGTTACGCTTGCCGTCTTTTTTACTCAATAGATAATCGAATGCTTTTGCAACAGGATCTGTATACATTCCACGCATCCTTAATAATTTTTTAGCAAGCTCTGGAGTAATATATGCCGCACCATCCGATACGTCGATTTGAGATTCACCTTCTTCATCCTCATAATAAGATGCAGCTTCTTTTTCACCTCTTACTTTTGCAAGATTATAAATATCTACGTTTTTATGAGTTTTTTCTTCTTCCTATATACCTTCATTTAAAACGTCGTCTCTATGTTTTAATTCTTTGTATATATCTTCTGTACTTTTATATTGTTCATATAGTTCATCGTTTAAGGTTTCTAGTTTTGCATTCTTTTCATCTTCACTTAACGTTTCGTCGTTTAATATTTCAGATTCTATCAAATCATAAAATGCGCTTCTTATTGTAGAATCAACAACTGCGTTCTTATATTCTTCATATAATTTTGATTTTACAAGTGGGTCTTTTACTTCTGCACATCTATATGTTTTTGCAATATCTGCTAAATCCAATCTGTTTCGTTCACCTGTAGAACCGGTACCACCAAGACGTTTTGACTCATCTGAATACCTATCTGTCAAAACGGTTTCATATTCACCTGTAGTTTTATTTTTTACTTTTCCGTATTTCCACTTAAAAAACATCGGTGCTCCAGTATAGATACGTTCAGTTTCTTCAACAGACATCACACCCTTTAAGTATACATCCCAAACGTGGGCCATTATAGCCATTGCGTGTGCTTTTTCGGTATTATAACCAAATTGTTGTTTATATAACGACTAGAGTTCTCCAATTACTTCGGAATCCAATCCTACATTCCTGTATTGAAACAACCTGTTTGCTTTTTGTTTTATTAATACTCCAGATTCATCTTTTTTCGGGTTGCCTTTTTCGTCAAGTACTTGTTCTTCTAATTTACCAGACGCTCTGATCACACCATTTTTTTCTAAAAACGCAAGATTTCTCAAAAAGCCTTCTTCTAATGTCAACGCCATTATTTTACGTCTTTCCTTATCTGAAATATGACTACCAAAAAAATATTGATCTGCTAATTTTAAACAATCTTCTGGAGATTTATCCTAGTTATTTAACGATATTAACGTAGTCTTTCCGTTATCATCCATTACTACAATTTCACAAAGTCCAGCAAACCTAAGTCGATTTTTATGAAAGTTTTTTATTATTGGTATCTTTTTTCGTTTTAACTCTTTTTCTATAGCAGCCCTTTCACATTTTGCATATTCTATCATCTAGTCTAATTGTCCAATATTTTTAGAATAATCAAAATCAACATGTAGTTCTTTAGTTTTTCCAAATTGATTAAGTCTAATTAAAGAAGCTTTGTTTGTAGATGATATACTGTTGTAGTTTATACCAGGTAAATTGCAACCTGTTATATAAAACCAAGTAGATTTATCAGACAAAGTTGGAAAAATGATACCGCCTTTCATTAAAATTGCAACTTTTGCCATATAGTCGTCTCTTTCTGATATTTTCTTATATTGTACACCACCAGACATGTCATTTGCAATTCTTGCACCTAGGCTGTTATGTAAACGCAACTATAAGTCGAAATCTTTATTTAAAGCATTTTTTATTATAATAGAACCTATTCTTTTTGAGATTTTACCGGCAGCGGTATTAGTTGTAGTTATTATAGAATTATAAGCATACCTCATCATATCTTTTATTATTTTACCGCCTATTACCTTGCCAGTTTTTTCATCAATTTTTGTATTATTTATATCATCTGTAATATCACTAGCTGTATTAGATTCTGCTTTTGTGTATAAAGATGTATTTTCTGGACCTCTGACGTTCATTTTTGTTTTTGTTTTGTCGTAAGAATTAACCGCAGAAGCCAACCACTAAACAAAACCATTTTGCATATATAAATAATAGCCAGATCCAAAACTATCCTAACCACCATTTGCCTTTCTTGATATATATAATATTGTATTTTTACCTGTAGGAGTTATTGTTTTCTATAAATAATAAAGCATGTTCAAGAATTTTTTGAAACTTAACCCGTTCGTCTAAGTGGTTGTTATCATTTTCTTAAAACATTTACCTACACTTAAACCGTATCTATCAGCTTCAAAATACTCTCGCAAATAATAAACAAGTGCATCTTGTGTTATGTTTATACCTAACGTATTTAAATTATCCACAAATTTGTTTAATATTATAGATACATCTTTTTCTTCATTTATATTTAATACTTTATCTCCATATTGTAATTTTTTCTATAAGAAGATATGGTCGTGTATTTTTTTAAGATCCGAAATTGTATTATCTAATATTTCTTTTCCGTTTTTTGTAAACGAATATTTTCCATTTTTGAACTTAAATATTCCAGTAATACCGTTTGCAAATCTAGTAAACCATGCAGGAGCATATATTGACTTCGCATAATCGCTGTCAGAATCTTTTACATTTAACGTATAACTGTTTTCAACAGGTTCTCCGTTTTCATCCAAAACCGGACTAAATACCGCTTGCGTATAATCAACGGTTTGTACAGATAAATAACACAATAATTGTGTAACAAATGATTCTACATCATTATTTATTAATGTTTCAACATTCTATAAACGCTCTCCTGTTTTAGAATCTACATAATATACCCCGTTTTCATCATAATGTTGATTATAAGAATCTTTTGGTAATTCTTTCAATGTGTCGGTTTTACGGATTCTATTTTTTCCATCTTTATGCTTTAATATCTGTTTTTCAAAATAACTGTGATATTGTTTAGATATTCTATAGAAAATAGGATTTGTTGTGGATAACATTCTTAGCATGTTGTCTAACTACTCTGCTGTTTTTGCTTTAGAACAAGTCATTAATAGTAAATTAGATACTAACTTCATTGGTAAAAATCTGTTCAACCCAAACAGCGTTTTACCGTTGTTTATTGTAACTGGACTATCGTCGCTGTTGTGTGTAGATTTAACAATACCAGCTTTAACATCTTCTTCTGTTGCAAATCTTTCGTCAGGTATCGTACTTAAAAAGAAAGTAACTGCGGCAGTTGCATCTTTTGATCTGTCGTGATCGTACGCAGATTCATCCTAATGATCTTTTATTCCCTGTCCAAGTACTCCTGCTACATCATCTGGTTCTTCTTCTGTTGGATCTTCTGCAGAATTTCTTTCCAGTTCCTCTCTAATTCTCTGCTTATCTATTCCAAACTGATGTAGTTTATCTTCTATTTTTTGTTGTACAATAGGCCAATTTTCTTCAGAAAATAACTGATTCATCTACTTTTGTCTTGCAGGCAGATCGTCGTATTTTTTCTTACTTTCGTTTGCTACAATTGCAGCCAAATGTTTTTTTGTAAATAACACTTTGTCTTTTATACGTTTATTTTCATCTAACAGTTCCGGATTATTTTTAATTATATCATAAGCTATTGCACGTGATTCGGGAGTATTTTTAAACATTTTATAAAATGTCGCAATGTCTTCTGGTGTCATTTTATCATTAACATATTCACCAGTTAAAACTCTAAACCACGAAGAATGTGTTGTAATTTCTTTTCCTTTATTTAAAGTCTAAATATCTTCAAGTTTCGTTTGTATTTTTGCTGCGTTTGACGCAATTTTATCAATACTGTATCCTTGTATTAAAGATACTACAATGCCATCTATCGCGTCGTTAAATAACTCTCTAGCACCATATTCTGGAAATTCAGATAAATTTGCTTTTAGTTCTTTTCCGTTTATTGTTGCCGTAATTGCCGTCATGTTACTTTGACCGCCCAACACGTTTATAAATCGTTCTATGTTCTTTTTACTCGGTTTTCTATATTTAAATACACCGCTGTTCGCTATCATAAAGAATAAAGCAAATTGTCTACTACCTAAACGCTGCAATCCAACACAATAATCTTTTATTTCTTTATATATCTTTAAAGAAAATGGATTTAACAAATGTTTAATTTTTATATGTTCACGATCCAGCATAAACTCCCTAAACAATTCAGCAAGTCCTTCTGATATGTCATCATCAGTCAAGTGTCTTTTGTTTGCTTCATAAAACGATTCATCATATTTGTCGTAATAATTTTTATATAATTTCTTTCTAGCCCAATCTGGGGTTAATAATTCCAATATTCTATGAAACGATTCATGGTATTCTACTCCTTCTGGGGCCAATCTACTTAGTTGTAAACCAGCTGTTGCACATCTTCCAGCAACTACTGCACCTGATTTTAATACTTCAATAGCTTCGTCGCTCCAATCTACATGTACTCTACCTAAAAGTCTTTTTATTCGTTTTTCAATTCTTTCCTCTTCTTCTTTTGAAATAGGATGTTCTCTAAGTTGTGCATTATTTGTAATATAATCGCCACCCCACTCAATTCCAATACCATTTTCGTTAAGTATATCTAATGCTTTTTCGATATCTTCTTCAGAAACTATACTACTGTTTGAACGTCTAGAATCATCTTTTTGTTCAGAAGTTTCATCAATCTGCAATTCTTCTGTTATTTCTGATTGCTAAATAGGTTCATTTTGATTTTCTGTAGAATCTACATGTTTTGGATTTGGTTTTTGATCCTAAACAGGTTTCATTTGGTCGCGTTTCACTTTAGTAAGTTCTTGTATAGAAATTAAAGGATTTTCCAAATGACTTACATTAGTTAACGCGTGGCCATGTTTTATAGCCCATGCTATTCCTGTAAAACTTTTTATTATATTGCTAGGATCTGGTATTACATCGTCCACATCGAATTGTATTTGTTCGTTTCCGAACACATTTAAAGAAACAACGTCTTTGTTTTCCTCATCCATGAAAAATTCCTACATCGCACCAAATAATGAGTTTTCACCATCATTCATTTTAGAACGCATAACACCTATTTGATTTATGTGCATATCTAATAGTGATATTATTTCAATAAACTCACGCATATCATCTGCACTATTTAAATCAAGTTTTACAGTAGGTCTATGATACCCTTCAATGTGCTATATTTCAAAAGTACCGTCTTCTTTTTCTATTGTTATACCAGGTCTATTTGTATCCGGTTCAGTAGTAGGATTCTTTCTTAAGTCTGTTATTATTATATGACTTCTATCTGGAATTTCTTTATCATTTTTATCTAATTTTGTAGCGTAATTAAACACAAATTCGTGCCCAGTATTTATTGCTTGTTTACCAAATCTGGTTACAATCTATAAAAGTTTATGATAAGTAAATCCAGTAATTTGAACTTCTTTTGTGGTACCGTCTTTTAAATTTGCAATCAATTTAACTTCTTCATTTCTGTTTTTATAATTAGAAATTATAGAATATATAAGTCCGGCATCTTTTTTATTTAATTTTCTACCTTTAAGTACTATCGGGACTTTACGAACTTCATCTTCCCCATCTTCTTCATTTTTAAATTTGTGTATAAACACAACAGATCCGGAAGGAATTGATTCTGTTGTATATAATTGCCCATCTATTACCTACGTAGTCCCTGGAACTTGTGCATAATGCTTTTCACGCAAATTTCCGTCGGCATCTTCATTTATTGCAAATATTGTTTCTCTATCACCACTTCCTATTTCAAAAACACGACCAGTTTCATCAGTAACTCCAATTAAACTTTCTTCTCCGTTTATTAAGTCTAAAAGTAATTCTTTTGTAGCAAAATCGGTTTCTAAGAGATTTTGATTTTTATCTTTATATACAAGTACTCCATTTGTACGCTATACATTTTTTGCTATTATTACTTCATCTTGTTGAAGACTTTGCATCAAACTCTTATACTGACGTACGAAATTTCTACCCATTGCACTAAGGACGCCAGCGTTTCTAGAATTTCTAAATTCCGGTTCCGCTTCGTTTCCTAATCGTATATATATTATTTCATTAAACTTTATTGCATTTTGACCAAGCGGATAATATGTAACAGATACAGCATATGTGTTATAAGCATAATTTTCACGTAATTTTTTCTTCTCTGAAGGT